>WNGL01000057.1_pt1 | contig 232837 bp, 239 predicted proteins | sample 5400591 | NCBI WGS metagenome assembly WNGL01 (sample SAMN13153377, study PRJNA577476) | soil metagenome | isolation source: 80 cm soil or saprolite under Garry oak tree replicate 1 | place: USA:California | collected 2016-06-15 | reverse complement strand
ACCTCTGTGACCCAGACAAACAGATTAACGATGTGATGTAATGGTGTAGCACGCATATGCAGTACCTCCGTTTAGCTTTAGCACTAAGAAGAGTAGCTGCTATGCGTGCTTTTTGTCTGTTGGGTTTTTAGATTCGGGTCTAGGTCATATGAAAAGCTGTGCGTCGTGTTATAGTTCTGCACCACCGCCCGTAGGACACGTAAGTCATACTCGGACATTTCGGCGCCCAGCTCTTGGGCTTCCTCAAGAAAGGCAACTATGTCGCCACGGCCCTCACGCCGGATCGAACTAATATCCATTTGCATTCCTGCAAGTATGTTCTCTTCGAGCGCAGCCTCTTCGTGAGCGTATGCTGCAAAGCCATAATAATCAGCATGCTTCACCTCCTTCTCGAACCAGTCGCCATTGCCATCCTCACCGATGTCGCCGAGGTCTTCGACCTCCGACTGTTTACCAAAGGCGAGATGCAGCGAGATGTCACCGGCACGGGCGCGCAAGAAATCGAGGCCGGCACCAAAGCTGGGATCGGCTTCAATCCACTCCGGCGGCTTATTTGGGTTTAACTGATTGCCAGTTACCGGGTCAAGCATAACATAGCCGCCAGCCGCGCTGCTTAGATCTGACCACCGCTCGGGCTGACCAAAGGTTTGCATTAGTTCTTTGTCTATACTCATATAAATACTATAGCATATAGTCAATTAAAAAGCAAAAAAGACCGGCGAGAGGGGGTGGGCACCGCTCGCCGGTCTATTACACCCTTCAACCCACCCTGGGCAAAGCTGTGAAACCAAAAACTCCGAAAGGTTCACGCCGTCTCGCTAGGAGAGCATACAAATTCATGTACTCGCTTGATGAGGCAGTTAAAGGGGTTAGTATGTTTTAGAGCGCAGATCTGCCCAGACGAGCCGGGCAAGCGCACATTTAGAAAAAGTGGAGGGTAACAACTTGTTCAAGACGGCACGCTCTAAAACAATCTAACATTTGTTAGAAATGGGGGATATAAGGTACGTGAATTCGTCTTTCGACGCTCACAAGTTGCAATTCTACCAAATATGTGTCTTCGTGTCAATACTTTTTGCATGTTTTTGACTAAAAAGCCATTTTGCATTACGCAATAAACTTACGCTTATCATATGTATGTTGGCAAATCGGGCCAGGTCGTGACAATATGTCGGCGACTATGCAACAAACTATATCAGTCAAACGCTTAGACGACGAGGCTTTTCCCGCAGCGCTTCGGCAAATTGCCGGACCGCCAAGTCAGCTCTATGTGTGCGGGCAGGCGCTTGGCGACTCTATGATACGCCCGCGGCTCGCAATCGTCGGCAGCCGTAAAGTGTCAGCCTATGGCAAAGCCGTGACCGCAAAGCTCGCCATGGAGTTAGCGCGGCTCGGCATCGTCATTGTCAGCGGACTAGCGTTTGGCGTTGATGCCGTCGCACATCGCGCTGCGCTTGAAGCTGGCGGCACAACCTGGGCTGTGCTGGCCTGCAGCGTCGAACGCGTCTATCCGGCAAGTCATCAGCAACTTGCCAACGCAATAGTACGCCAGGGCGGAGCAATTCTCAGCGAATATCCGCCAGGCAGCGTGTCGTACAAACAAAACTTCATCGCCCGTAATCGCCTGGTTTCTGGTTTGAGCGATGGCGTTTTAATCACCGAAGCCGCACTGAAAAGTGGCAGCTTGCACACGGCCCGATTTGCGCTCGAACAAGGGCGCGAAGTGCTGGCAGTACCTGGGAACATTACGAGCGAGACATCCGTTGGCACCAATAATCTGATAAAAAGCGGCGCGGTGCCAGTAACGTGCGCGGAAGATGTCCTGCACGTCTTTGGCTGGGAGCGGCTAATGCAAAGTCCAAAGCCATTTCTGCCGCACGGCAGCACCGCCGAAGAGAAGGCAATCATCAGCCTGATCGCTGCCGGCTTGAGCGACGGCAGCGATCTACTCGTCCAAAGCCAGCTGCCTATCAACCTCTTCAATCAAACGCTTACCATGCTAGAAATTACCGGTAAGCTTCGAGCGCTGGGTAATAATCAGTGGGCGCTGCAATGAAAGCCGACGCGGGAAAAAGGGTGTACAATGATGCTATGGCATCAGTAACCGGCGCACGTGGGCCAATTATCAGCGGCCTGGTCGTGGGATTTATTCTCGGGAGCTATCTTGGCAGCCTTATTGACCACCAGCTCTTTTTCGGCCTGTGGAGTTTCTGTCTCGGCATTGTTGGAGCAGGCGGCGGCATATGGATCGGCGTTAAAGTCAGCCAACACATGTAGTCATGAAACTGCTTATTTATGTCGGGCTTACAGTCGGCTCTTTGATTGGCGGGTGGATTGGTGGTTTGCTTGACCACGGTAATTTTTTGGGTGGTTGGAGTCTGCTGTTCGGCGCGATCGGCAGCTTTGTGGGAATTTGGTGCGGCTACAAAGCCAGCAGATATTTTTGAGCGAACATAAACTCAACGTAATTCATAGTAACGACTTGATAAAATATGACGAAAAGAACGGCCGATAAGCCAGCCGTTCTTTGATAGCATCGCGCGAGATGGGGCTGATTTACAGCATTTCGGCCGGCGGGCCTACTTGGGTTTGCAGCTGCAGCACTGCAGCATCGATCGGATGTCTGTCGGCAGCAGCAGCCTCGCTGCCGGTAGACGCGACATCTTCGGCAATTGTTCGTGGGCCGAGATTCGGCTCAATGTCATAAAGCCCGAGGTTCGCGTAGTGGCCCAAAAAACGCGTCTCAGGCGATACGCCGGCTGCCGGTATTTCTCCCGCAGGATTGGCCGAACCAATCAAGTCCGCTTGCCGCGCATAAGCGTGCACCCTAGTAAATGGACGGACTGGTAACGACTCTCCGAAAGCGTCGCACCCATTTGCACGCCCAACTTGATGATAGGCTCGTCTCATATTTTCTCCTTTTATTACCAAATAAAAACCGCTTCCTGCTAGGAGGTAGCGGCCATTTGGCGTCTTGCCTTCGTTACGCGATAATGACTGTTTTACACCTGTATCCCAACGCTGTCAAGTCATTACCTTCACGATAACGCAAGGCATGCCAGAAGAAAAATTATTTTGCGTTCCTGGAAAAGTTGCGTATTATAGGCAATTGCGTATAAGCTAGACTGATAAACATGAGCAAAAACCTAGTTATCGTTGAGAGCCCGGCGAAGGCCAAAACTATTGAAAAATATTTGGGCAAAGATTACTCAGTAAAGAGTAGTTTTGGTCATATTCGCGATTTGCCGAAAAAGGGTATGAACATCGACATCGAGCACAACTTTACGCCGTCGTACGAAATCAACGCCGATAAAAAGAAGGTCGTGGCCGAGCTGCGCAAAGCCGCCAAAGAGGCCGGCGAAGTCTGGCTGGCAAGCGATGAAGACCGCGAAGGTGAGGCCATTGCCTGGCATCTCACGCAGGCACTCAAACTAGACCCGACAAAAACCAAACGTATCGTCTTCCACGAAATCACCAAACCGGCCATCGAGCGGGCGATCGCTAACCCGCGCACCGTGGATTTACATCTGGTTGATGCCTATCAAGCCCGGCGTGTGCTCGACCGGCTGGTCGGCTACGAACTCTCGCCCGTGCTTTGGAAAAAGGTACGCACCGGACTAAGCGCCGGACGTGTGCAGTCGGTCGAAGTACGATTGGTCGTGGAGCGCGAGCGGGAAATTCGCGATTTCAAATCCGTAAGCAGCTTCAAGGTCGTGGCAATCTTTGCGGTTGACGGGCAGGAACTGAAGGCAGAACTGGCCACCAAGCTATCCAGCAAAGAAACGGCCCGAGAATTTCTCGAGGCGGTGACCGGCAGTATTTTCACGGTTGAGGCCATCGCCCAAAAACCTGGTGCGCGTAGTCCCAGTGCGCCGTTCACCACCAGCACTTTGCAGCAGGAGGCCTCACGTCGCCTTGGCTACAGCATCAAACAAACCATGACGCTTGCCCAACGCTTGTACGAAGACGGCAAAATCACGTACATGCGCACTGACAGTACAACGCTCTCGACCCTCGCCATTAGCGCCGCCGAACAGCTCATCAAAAAAGACTATGGCGACCCCTACCATCATCGCCGTCAGTTCAAAACCAAAAACGAAAGTGCCCAGGAAGCGCACGAAGCGATTCGCCCAACCGACTTCGCCCACGCGAATGCCGGTGCCGACCCGCAGCAAGAAAAATTATACCAACTGATCTGGCAACGAGCCTTGGCCAGCCAAATGGCACCCGCCAGCACGCAGCGCACCGAAATCACCATTGGCATTTCCGACCAGGACTCCAAACTTATTGCCAAAGGCGAAATCCTAACGTTTGACGGCTTTTTGAAAGTGTATGGTGGCGGCAAAGACGATACGCTCTTGCCAGAGGTGCATGAAGGCGACCAACTGGAGCTGGCCAGCATGAGCGCCACCGAAACCTTTACGCGGCCATCGGCACGCTACTCCGAAGCCGCACTGGTTAAAAAGCTCGAAGAACTCGGCATCGGACGACCAAGCACCTATGCTTCAACCATTTCGACGATTCAAACACGCGGCTACATCGAAAAAACCGACCTAGAAGGCACGGAGCGCAGAATCCAAACGCTCACGCTGCTGAATGGTGCCATTCTCGACGAATCGACTACCGAAATCACCGGGGCCGACCGCAACAAATTGGTGCCGACCTCCGTTGCCGAAGTAACAACCGACTTTTTGGTAAAGTATTTTCCGAGTATTGTCGACTACGATTTTACTGCCAAGGCCGAAGCCGACTTCGACCACATTGCCGCCGGGCAAGAGCAGTGGGAAAAGATGATCGCTGACTTTTACAAAGACTTTCACCCGCTCATCGACAAATCTGCCGACGCTTCCCGCCAGGAAGTCAGCCAGGCACGTCTGCTCGGTATTGACCCTAAAACTAAAAAACCTGTTTTCGCGCGGTTTGGCCGCTATGGACCGATGTTGCAGCGCGGCGAAGTAGAAGACGAAGAAAAGCCCGCCTTTGCGCCATTACCTGTCGGTGCAAAGCTTGAGACGGTCACTCTCGACGAGGCACTGCAGATGTTTGCCTTGCCGCGTACCGTCGGCGCGACAGCGCAGGGCGAAACAATCAAAGCTAACATCGGCCGTTTTGGTCCATATATTCAGGTCGACAAAACCTTTGTGAGCATTAAGCCGCGCGACCCATTCAGCATCACCGAGGCAGACGCACGCGAACTCTACGCCGCCAAGCTTGAAAAAGACGCCAACAGGTACATTCAAGAGTTTGCAAGCGGCATCAAAGTTGTCAATGGCCCGTATGGCCCGTACATTACCGATGGCAAAAAGAACGCCAAAATTCCCAAAGATGTTGAGCCGGCCAGCCTTAACGAAGAAGCCTGCAAAAAGCTGCTCGCCGAAGCGCCGGCTCGCAAAAAGCGATTCACTCGGCGACGCGCAGCCAAGTAGTCGCGCCAAGCGCTTGGCTCTAACGTGAGCACGTTGTGGAGCGTTTATGGGCGGCTTTTGCACATTCCCTCAACTTATTTTGTCATGATATTTCTACAACACAAAACGAGCAATGCTGCCCATTTCGTGGTACAATACATTTCGTAGGACTAATGTTTGACTTTTGCAATTATAAATTTTATAATTGTACAAAGTCAAACAATTAACAGACAGGGAAGTGATACTACAGATGGCAGAAGTCCAAGCTGAACAAGCGATAGTCAACACTGAAAACGTCGCACAAGAAGTTCTTTCACATATCGAGCGCGAGCGCGAGCGGGAAATTATTGCACGTCGCTTTGGACTCTTTGACCGTAAAGAAACCCTGGAGCAGATCGGTGAATTGCTGAACATTACCCGTGAGCGGGTACGTCAACTCGAAAAATCAGTACTGGCACGCCTGCAGGCAAGCGCCGAAGCTGGCGAGCTGCCGCACATCGCCGCCGTAGAGGAGTCGTTAGTAGCGGAACTAGACACGCTCGGCACCGTTGCGCGCATTTGCGACCTCAGTGCCCGCATTACCGCCGAAAATACTCGCACCGACCAGTCACGTGTCGCCTTTCTGGCAAAATTGTCACCGAAGTTGATTGTCATTGAAGATAACGATGACTACTATCAAGCAGTGAGCCTTCTGCAAATTCGCGACGAGAAGCATGTAAAAGCCGCCGTCTCAGCTCTGGTGGCGGCCATTAAAAAAGCTGGTGAGCCAGCTTCCATCGAAGGCGTTGCCAAGACAGTCGGTGGCGACAGCGCAGAAACACAAGCCCTGGCAAGCATTTCCAAGAACCTCGCAACATTAAACGGTCGCTGGGGTCTGGTAAAATGGTCGATGGTCAATCCCAAGAACATCCGCGACAAAATCTACGTTATCCTCAAAGAACATGGCAAGCACATGCACTTCAATGAAATTGCCGGTGCCATCAAAGATTCAGATTTTAAACGCAAGGACGTCACAACCCAAGCCATCCACAACGAGCTCATCAAAGACAAACGCTTCGTGCTGATTGGCCGCGGCATTTACGCCCTCAAAGAGTGGGGGTACCAAAAGGGAACGGTTGCCGACATTATTACCGAAGTTTTGCGCGAAGCGGGAGAGCCTTTGCACCGTGACGAAATCGTCAAGCGCGTACTCAAAAGCCGGTTCGTCAAAGAAACTACCATTTTGCTTAATCTGCAGGGCAAATCGCAATTCAAGCGCGTTGCCAAAGCAACGTACGACCTCGCCGAAGCCGAGAACTAGAATGGCACTGAGCATTATTATTGCGTGAAAAGAATCGCATCATTGCTCCAAAAAGCCTCGGTATTATAATCGAACATAATACGAACGAAGTATCAGATGGGCCGACCGGCAAGCTATCCTAAAGGAGGCTATTATTTTGCACCACCTGAACAGAGAATAGTAAAACAAAAAACTAACTTTGAAAACACCAGGGAGAGACAGACTCCTCAGGGGAAAAGAAGCAAAGCCAAGGCAATGACAAGAAGTCGCACAATGTATATTTTACGACTCAGTAGCTAGTCTCGTGGCCTTGCAAAGGGAGGACCTTTGGCTAGGGGAGTGCTCGATATATAATGTGTTTTTTGTGCTGATTGCAGAGACAGTTGTCACGGATGCACGACCGTGACAACTAAACCAGCGTCTGGAGACTGCGCCACTGCACAATCACAAATTTGACTTTTCCACAGTTTGGTCGTGAAAAATATATATACTTTTGATATTTTTTTATACCATTCGTCTATTTCCCCCTCTGCCCCCATTCGCTCTGTCCATTTTGACATTATGTGATTTGTATATTTTTATATGTTATTTTGCAAACGTCCCGCAGAAAAATTATATATGAACAAAATACGAACTACGAAGAGGAGAGCGGGGTCACACCTACTTGTAGTAGGCCCGTTCCGGCACCCGCACATCCACATACTGCGGTACGATGTGCCCGGCATCGAGATACTGCTTGGTGGCCAAGAAGGTTCCCGCCTGCCCTCTGGCGTCACCCTGCATGTTAAATCGAACTTCGTATGACACTCCTTGCAAGCGCACGTCAAGCTCGCTGGCAGCGGCCGGCAAATTTAGACTGGTTACTTGCAAGCCTTTCGCTTGCAACTGCCCCACCACCTGCCCGATAAAATCCACGTTGCCGCTTGGCAATGCGACCTGCCCGACATGCACTTGTATACCGCTGTCATCGTGCACCGTTGCGATTTTTAGCTGGCCGACCTGCGCAACGGCCTCGTGACCGCCGACAAGTGCCCTGCCCGACTTGTCCAAAATATAGACTCCCCCGCCCTGCGTGGTCAAAAATAGTACGGGACTGGCCGGCTGCAAATAGACAATCGGACGATGGCCGATAAGCGGCAGCGCCACCGATACGTTTTGTAGCTCCGGAAACTGATTCTGCAGCTCGTCAGTAATATGCTGCGTGTCGACGGTGAGCTTGTTGTTATTGAGAACAGAGGAGGCAAACAGTTTTTGAGCGGCGGCTTGGTAGATAGCCGTATTTTGCAGGAATAAATGAGCGGTTTGACTCGTCGTGGCGGCCGTGATGGAGACAATTTTTGCATCGCTGCTCAGATTCATTATGTTTACGCCACACAGAGCGATAGCAGCCAGCGCGATGAGCATCGGCATGCGTTTCAGCCAATGTATTCGAGATTTTCGCTTGGCTATTGGCGCTTCGGGCAGTAAGCGGCCAACATTGCTGCTACCCTCGCGAATCGAGCGGTTGGCGTGGTACGAAAAAACGTCGCTCCGGCTCTGCGGCGCCGCATTGCGCGTCCGTGATTGATCTTGTGGTTGGCGGCGGCGAGGAAACATGCATCTACTGACTTTTTATTTGACCTTGGTAGCTGTATCTAATAATACCATTGCCAGCCGTTCGGCCGCATCGACTCGAGATAAGGCATGCAGATTTTTGCCCAGACGCCGGCGTTTTTCTGGATGGTCAAATAGGTCGGTTAGTGTTGGCATCAGTGCCAGCGGATCGGCCGCCAATTTGTATTCGTCTACCAGCGCTACGGCGTGGCGGTCAACAAGTACCTTGGCATTTTTGAGTTGATGGCCGCCGGTAAGCTTCGGGTTTGGCACGAGCACGCAGGCCTTGCCTTGTGCGGCAAATTCGGCCATGGTGGTACCGCCCGCTCGTGTGATGCTCACGTCGGCCGCGCCACTGTAGCGGTGCAAATCATGAATGAAGCCACGTACGTAAACGCGTTTGAAGAGTGTCGGCGGCAGCAACTTTCGGTACAAATCTCGCAAGTCGGTTTCGAGCCTGCGGCCAGCAACGTGCGCTATCACAAGGTCCGGATAGCGGCGCAGTAGATGCTCGGCACACCAGGCTACCGCCGTGTTAACGTTTTGTGCGCCGTTGCCGCCACCGGTGACAAACAGCATCTTGTGATACGCCTCGAATCCAAGTTCTTTGCGGTAAGCCTGCTGCACCGCCTCGTCAACAAGCTCGTAGCGATGCGAAATGGGCACGCCAACCGTCACCGTTTTGCTCGCCGGATATTGGTACACTTCTTTCGGCAGCGCTACGGCGTGCATGGTCGCCCAGCGCGCAATAATACGGTTCGCCAGCCCTGGCAAGGCATCGGAATCGTGCGTGACAATCCGGATATGCCGTGCAGCGGCCGCCAACCCCACAGGAACACCTACGAAGCCGCCCTTAACAAAGACTAAGTCAGGACGAAGCTTTTTAAGCAGCCAATAACTTTGCCATAGGCCGCCAACCGTCCGAAAAACGTCGCGAAGGTTCAGCCAAACGACCGGCAAGTCCAGCAGCTGCTTAAGGCCCTCGTCATGATACCGGCGCAGCTTCCCAGCCGAAATGAAGTACGTTTCGTCGACGTTTTTATCCTGCGCCGGCACGTCGCTTAAGCTATCGCCACGTTGGCCGATATATATAATTCGCGTGTCTGGCCGTGCTTTTTTCAGCTCATGTGCGACTGCTAGGATCGGGGTAATATGCCCCCCGGACCCGCCGCCGGTCACGACTATTTTCATCACTCTCTCCGTTAAATTCTTCATCCTGCGCGGTCGCGCTATGACTAGTATAGCGCGACACCTGGAAGACCAATCCGAGTGCGCCCATCACCAACAACACGCTGCTACCACCGTAGCTAATAAATGGTAACGTAATGCCTTTCAGCGGCAGCAAGCCAATCATCGCCCCGATATTGATGATTGCCTGCGTACTAAACCAAGCCAGTACACCGACTACCACCAGCCTGCTAAAATGATCTGGTGCTCGCTCGGCAATGCCTTTGAAGCGTGCAAACAGTGCCATGAAGAGCGCCAGCAAGGCTGCTGCGCCGACAAAGCCAAATTTTTCGGCGTAAATTGCGAAGATCGAATCGTTTTCTGCTTCTGGCAAGTAGCCGTAGGCTTGGACACTACGGCCAAGCCCCAAGCCGATCATGCCGCCTGATCCGACACTAATGAGTGCTTGGCAAGCCTGATAGCCAGTCGTCAGGCAATTGCTCTCCGGGTGCAAAAATGTTAGCAGGCGCTCGCGGCGATATGGGGTGGCGGAGATTGCCAAAATTAACCCCACGCCGATAGCCGCCGCTATCAGCAGCAAGCGCTTCATCGGCATGCCGGCCACAAAAGCCATGACGCCCATCATTGCCACAATAACCCCGGTTGAACCTAGATCACTTTGTATGCCGGCCACAACCACGCCGACCACCAGCAGCGTGATCAGCAACGGCTGCAGCGTCTTTTTGGAGTCGGCTACAGTGCCGCCGCGCATGCGTTCTGCTAAAAAGCTAGCAAGCCCAACTAGCAACGCAAATTTTAGTAGCTCCACCGACTGGAACGAAAGTCCGCCCAGCCGAATCCAGCGATGCGCCGGGTAATCTGGATTAGTTGGCAAGGCCAGAGCCATAAGCGTAGCCAAGGTCGCCACTATCAGAAGTGGCTTAAAAGCCTTACGCCAATACGCCAGCGGCACCTTGGCAGTCACCGCAAACACCACCACGCCCAGCACAATTGCAATCAACTGGCGCGACACGAAATAGTTGGCGCTGACATGCTTTTCAACGGCCAGTGCCGGACTGATGGCATAGACCACCACCACGCCAATCGCCAATAAAATAGTGCTCAAAATGACAAGTATGTAGTCCGGCCGGTGCCGGCGGGCCGTCCCGCCGCGCGGCACGAAACCTGGATTGCGACGTGTCACCGTCCCCATTTAGCGTCCGCTCCTGCTCACGAAACGTATCTCCCAATCAAAAAGACGATCAGGCCGAGCACGGCCGCCACTTGGCCGATCACCCAAAAGCGCATCGTGACTTTTGTTTCGGGCCAGCCGCTTGCCTCAAAATGATGATGAATCGGTGAAATTTTAAATATTTTCTTGCCATGCCGCAATTTTTTGGAAGCAACTTGCAAAATGACCGAGCCGGCTTCCGCCACAAAAACGAGACCAATGATTGGCAAAAGCAGCACTGTGTTGGTGAGCATCGCTACAACGCCAAGCGCCGTCCCAAACGCAAAGGAGCCGACATCACCCATGAAAAAGCGGGCCGGAAAAATGTTGAACCACGTGTAGCTAAGCAGCGAGCCGACCATCGTCATGCAAAAACCGGCCACGCCATACTTTTGCTCAATAAGCGCAATAATCGTGTACACTCCAAACGCAGTCGCAGTCAGCCCGCCGGCCAAGCCGTCCAACCCATCGCTCATGTTCACGGCATTCGCGGTCGCCACCACCACCAGTACAAACAACGGGATAATCAGCCAGCCAATGTGCCACATCGAATGCAACAGGGGCACATGCATGCTATTGACGCCCAGTTTGTAGTAAAAGAAGAAGCCACCAGCCAAAGCGACCAAAGTGATAAGCAAAAATTTGAGCTTTGACGGCAAGCCCGCCACGCCCGACCCGTCGCCGCGAATATTGATGATGTCATCAAGCAAGCCGACTGCACCGGCACCCACAAAAGCCGCCACTGGCAGCCATGTTTCGGAGCGGCTCCAGTTCAACACAATCGTCACGATCGACACGGCGACCACTACAATAATACCGGCCATGGTAGGAATATGCCGCTTATGTTTTTCGGCATGCAAGGCGGCAAAAACTTTGGCGGCCTCGCCGGTCACCGTTTTGGTCCGAGGCTTTTTCCACCATTCACCTTTATAGGCCAGGGTCGTATAAATTGGCGTGATGAGCATGCTGATAAGAAAGCCCAAAAAGCCCAAAATAAGTACGCGAATAAGGGTGTCCGTTGCAACCGTAAAATGTAGTGTAGTAACCATGCGTTGTACTCTTCTTTTATTATAGCTTACTTAGGTTTTCGGCGTCACGTTAAAATCGTTCAGCAGCATGTTGGCAAGCGAGACGAAAATCGGCTGGGCCGCCGCCGTCCCCGCGTACGTGCCGATGTGCGGCTGGATAACGTCTACCACAATAACATACTGTGGGTTGTTGCCGCCGACAAAACCTAGGTACGTGCCATTGAACTCGTTATCGTAGTAGCCGCCGCCGGGTTTTGCTACCTGGGCAGTGCCGGTTTTGCCACCCACATTGTACTGACTGGGAAAATGCAAAAAGTGCCCAGCCACGACGCCCTCCATCAGGTTTTCGAGTGTTGGCGCGATGGTTGGCTTGACCACGTTCGTTTTGACGACTACCGGCTTCGTGGTGGTAGTCTTGCCATTGGCGTCCCTGACGCTATCAACAAGGTACGGCTTGTAGTATGTGCCGCCGTTCAGGACCGACGAAAGCGCCGCGCCCATTTGCAGCGGCGTCGCGGTCATGCCCTGGCCAAACGCCGTATTGGCGTAGGTCAGATCGAGCGCCGGTCCATAGCCGCCGTCGGCAGTGTTTGGGTCAGGCACGGTTCCGGACGATTCGTACCCCTGCTCGATGCCGGTATCCTTGCCAAACTGAAAATGGTTCGCCATGTAGTCGTACCAAGCTTCGCGCCCTTTCTGGCTGATTTGCGAAGCCTGGGTGGCACCGGGCTGGCTCATCTGCATAAGCATCCAGGTCGCGCCCGTGTTGAGCGACAAGTTCAAAATGTTTTGCAGACTTTTAACGCCCGGGCCGCCGTCTTCTTCGATGTTAGTGATTGTAAAGTTGTCGATCGTCCAGCGGGCCGGGTCGTAGTAGGTTTCGTTCGGCTGAATCACGCCTTGATCGAGAGCCGCCGAAGTGGTCAGCGTTTTCATAATCGATCCGGGTTCGATTGGCGTAGCAACGGTAGCGTTGGTGAAGACGCTCGAATCGGTTACGTCGCTGTAATCGGCCGGATTGTAGGATGGATAGTTGGCCATAGCTTTGATGGCGCCTGTATTTGGATCCATAATGAGCGCGCTGCCCGAGATGGCTTTGGCGCCCGGTATCTGCTGCGCCAAAACCTGCTGCAGTTGCCTTTGCATGCCCGCGTCTAACGTCAGCGTAATGTTCGAGCCCTGAGTCGGCTGCGTCAAAATATTCCCGGTATTGGCGGCAAGCGGTACGCCATTGATGTCGGTGACTGCTTTGAGTTGCCCGGGCGCGCCGGCCAGCTGCTTATTGAGCGCCTGCTCCACACCATATTCACCGGCGCCGTCGTTGTTGACAAACCCGAGCACTTGTGCGGCCAAATCACCCTGCGGATACGTCCGATAGTCTTGTTCCTGCGCCCCAACGCCTGGAAATTTGTAACCCAACAATTTGTTTTTGTTGGCAGCCGAAACTTTTTCACCCAAAATCTGATAGCGTGAGCCTTGCGTACCAAACTGCTTGACGTAGCCGCCGGCATTGCCGCCAAGCACGCTAACCACTGTGTCGGCTATGCGCTGTCGGTCGCCAGCTTTGATCAGTGTCGGATCGGCATACATGGTATACAGTTTTTCGTTCAAGACAACTGGGACTGTACCGTCGCCTTCGTGGGCGCTAATGGTTCCTCGTTCGGCTGGGATTTGGTATTCTTTGAGCTGGTCGCTCAGAGCCGTGTGGTGATAATAGCTATAGCGAATCACTTGCAGATAAAAAAGCCGAATCAAAAAAGCGCTGACCACCACCAGCAAGAGGGCGTACCACCAACGGGTACGCCGCACTGCTTGTATCGGCATTACTTGGCCTTGGCTTGGACCCATATATATTCTTAGTATAATCTATTTAGACGAGCGGATGCGATCAATCTTGGATGGTGCCGCTGGGGGCAGCCGGTGCCAAGCTTTTGGCAACAGGACTGGTCTGCACACGATCGAGTGACTGCAAGCGCGCCGAAGCCACCTGTAAGTCATCGTGCTCGTTTTGCAAGGCAGCCTGTTGTTGTTGCAAGTTATTAATTTGATAACCGTAAGCGTTTGTTTTGGTTACCTGTGTTAGGTACACCAAGCCAAGTATGCAGGCCAGCACAATAAGCAATACGGTATTGCTGACTGGGCCGAGCTTGCGATCCTGGCGGCGAAAGCTTACAGCGTTTTGGTTGCGGCCAAAGCTTGCGCCGGCACGTTCGCGGCCCATGGCCAAAGAACTTGAGTACGTCATAATTTTTGTCTTTGTTTTTAGTTTTGGTGGTCGTTGGGGGTGTGGCGGGAAGAGGTGCAACTGTTCGTGCACCTCTTCCCCCAGTGCGACCTGCAGAGTCTGCTATCCGTCTTTAAGCGACGGTAACGTGGACCTTGTAAGCGCGGGAGCGGTTTTTAACTTCAATTTTCATGAAGCAGCCCCTTCCTTTTGTTATTTTTGTTTCAATGCGGCACGAAGTTTGGCACTTCTTGCTCGCGGATTTAAAACGATTTCTGATTGGTCGCCGCTCACCGGACGTTTGGTTAGGATGGTGAGCTCGGCATCGTAGCGCTCGCCGCCGGCCTCCTGAAACGCTTGTTTGACCAAGCGGTCTTCGAGGCTGTGAAAGCTGATGACTGCGATGCGTCCGCCGGGTTTCAACAACTTGATCCAGATTGGCAACGCGAGACGGAGTAACTCCAGCTCGTCGTTGACCGCAACACGCAAAGCCTGAAAAGTGCGCGTTGCCGGATGTACTTTGCTGTGCCCCGGCCAAAGTTTGGCGACAATATGCGCGAGTTCACTCGTGGTATGCAGCGGCCGATGCTCGATGATCGCCTGGGCGACCTGCGCCGCTTTTGGCTCTTCGCCGTAGCGTTTCAGGATGTCGGTCAGCGCTTCTTTGGAGTACGTATTAACAACGTACGCCGCAGTCAGCGATTGCGACTGGTCCATGCGCATATCGAGCGGCCCATCTTGGTTGATGGCAAAACCACGACTCGCTTCGTTAAGGTGCGGTGACGATACCCCTAAGTCCGCCAAAATCAGATCGAAACTTTTGCCGGCGCCGGCAAGCGCTTGGCTGGCTTCCAGAAAATTCTGGTGCCTGAGTTCCGGCTCGCCCCCAAATCGTGTGGTAAGTTCGGCAATTGCCGCTTCATCACGATCGACGAGCACTGCTTTTGCAGGCTGTTTCGTGCATGCCAGAATCGCTGCTGCATGTCCGCCATATCCACCCGTCAGGTCGAGGTACGAATCCCCTTCCTGCGGCGCAAGATACTGCAAAACCTGTGCGAGCAAAACTGGCATGTGGAAATGATTTTGGTTGTCTTGGTGCATATCTTGCTTTTATTTTTGCATACTTTTTATTAAGTATGGATGATTTTTGTTTTTGCAAGGTCACCTACTCAGCAGCCAACTTTTTGTTTTTGTTGTAAGAGTTTTTGTTTTTGTGATGACTGTTCAAGCCGTATGTAAAGAAGGTGTTAAGAGCGGATTTCAAAAATCCTGTAACTTCTTACTGGATGAACAGTCGAGTTTGAGAGACTTATGTGTGAGGTGGAGTTTTGGGAGGTGTTTCCAAGAAAGGTGCGAGGTTTTTAGAGTGGTGCCTGTATACCACTTGTTGGCTGCCGAATAGCTAACCTCGAGTCGGTTGGTTTGGCTATTCCTATAGATTGTTAATGTACTTGGCCGGTTTGTGCTAGCTGCTCATAAGCCGCCAGTATTTCCCGACACGCACCGCCACGATTTCTTTGTCGATGCCCGCATAGTCCAGCAGATGCTGCTCGATCGCGATACGCCCTTGCTTTTCGTCGGTCGTACCTTCGGTCTTGCCCATCCGGAACTGCACGTTCAAATCTGCCGTATTTTCGTCCAGGAGGTTTCCCTGGAGCAGCGGCTCGACTTCTTTGTCCCAAATCACTTTGGGGTACAGATGCAGATACTTTTTGAATCCGCGCGTGATGATTATTCCGCCTGCAAACTCGCTTCGAAGTTCAGCCGGTATGGTTAACCGTCGCTTCTCGTCGAGTTTTCGCTGGAAGTAATCTACCGTGGCCATTGGTGTTATTTAAATTTGCTAGTGGTTTTTATTTTTTGCTGAGTAGCGCTTTTTGCAATCGTGCGATTGGCGGGCTACCCACGTTTACCCACTGCCATGACTATACTACCCACCATTACCCACTACAAGCATATTTTTAGCAAAATGGTGGTGTTTCCTACACCACTTATCCACAGCTTTTCAGCGTAGCCGACGTTTTCCACAACATGTGGTGTTAGGCACTTGTGGATAAGCGCTATGGGCAGCTCCGCCCTACGCTCCAGCAGTAGTCTGAATACGAGTTGTAATGCCGACATCAATCGGCGAGCGCATCATCTCACCTTCTCGCACATATGTACCAATGATGCCAAAACCTTGGCTGTAAGCCTGCCGGAAGACTGCCGCGAGCTGGCTATCGAACTTGCAGAGGCAAAACAGAATAAGCACCACCGAAAGGTACATGAGGCCGCGATGATGCACACGAAGGCTTGACCGGTTTTTGCGCGCTTTTGTTTCCATGGTTATGCACTATAATAATAACAAAAAGGTTATGTTATGTCAACTTTATGTTATTGCTTGCTACCTCGGGCTGCTTTGGGCGAATGTAGAAACAAATTTCTGGCGTCCCACCTTCTATGATAGACAGATTTGCGACGAATTGCAGATAATTTTTCAATCCTCTTGCAATATGTACAAATTAGTTCTATAATCATCAACTAAACGATAGCCTCCGGGAGGACGATATGGGTCTAGCTGGGAAAATAGCCACAGAGAGTCTGAGGGTAGTTGGGAAAGGTACATGGAATCTCCTGAATTCCCATCCGACCAAGATGTTAGTAGGAGGTGCGGCCCTCTTTGCGACTGTTGAGTTGCTTACTAATAGCGGCAGTGTGGTAAGCAGTATCTCCGCCTGGACACACCGAATTGCAGTCCATGCCCCGCAATCGCCACAAGATTTCAAAACAAATCTTGAGCAAAACACGACAAGCGGCATGCATGGAGGCATCTTCTGGCAGGGGGGCTTCAGCCAGGGCATGATTAAGCAACCGTCCAAAGCAAACATTGCGGCGGCAATTGCCGTAACGATGGAGGCAATGGGCGACCACTCACCGGCTGCCGCAATGCTGGCAGCCTGCGCCATTGCTGTCGAGAACGGCGAAATGGACGCATACTGGGAAGGTCCGGTTCGAACACACCTCGAACAAGAGATGAAAAATCGCTCTTTTGTAGGGACAGCTGCCAACGCACTGCCTTCGGACGTGAAAGCGGAGTGCATAACAATTGACGAGCAACTCCTCCCCCACAACGCGATTTTCCCGCTCCCCCAAGATTACCACAGTGAAACGATCGGATAATAATAATGACCAAAAATTATGTGGGTATCTGCACGTCTTCGCCGTAATGTTTTTCAAGGCGCCTTTTGATAGAACCCGGATGACGGCCAAATTGTTCGGCTAACTCTTTTAAATGCGCACCTTTTTTGAACAATTTTTGTAGTCGATCATCGTCAGCACCGCTCCAGGGCCGGTAGGCGTTGGGATACGTCTCGCGCATGTGGGCCAATTTTTCAGCCCAGGTTGCCGAAGCGGCACTCTTTATGTTTTTGGACAGTTTTTTCGATTTTCGGGCTTCGGCTTTTTGCCGTAAATGAGCAAATTTTTGTACAGCTGCAGCGGATTCACCGCGCAGGTTTTTGTCGATTTCTAGCGCCGCGGCGCTCACCTTAAGCGCCATGTTGTTAATGCCCGTCAGGCTGAGCGTGTCAAGGCGGCGCAAGCGCGACAACGCTACGTAGCCCATGCCCTCCACAAAAGCACGGCGTAAGTCGATCCGGGCGGCGTCGAGCGTCATGCCCTGGCTTTTATGCACCGTAATGGCCCACGCCAGCCGGAGCGGCAGTTGTGTGATACTCGCGCGCTTCTTATCACCGTCGCGCAGCTCCCAAGTTTCCGGCCGGATCGTCAGCTCACGGCCACTGCGTAAGCGCACGCGCGGATAGTCTGTGCCCTCTTCAAACCCGATTACCGTGCCAAGCGACCCGTTGGCATAACTTTTGTCTTGGCTGTTTTTAATGCACATGACCAGGGCATCCTGTTTGAGCACCAGGCGCTCGACCGCTAGACATGAGCGCTTCAGCGACTCCGCATAATTTTCTTTGCCGCTGGTTTCCATTTTATATATGTACGAGTCGGCTTCGAGCGCCCGCAGACGTGTCATATTTACGGCCTCAACGTCAACGTTAGTGGTATGCAGCTCGGTCACCTCTTGGCTGTTTGGCAGTTCGATTTTGAGCCGGCCCAACAATTGCTGGGCATGCCGGCGGCGAATATCGCCACCGCGCAAGGCGTTTAAAATTTCCAAAAATGCATCGTCGTCTTGGCGGTGTTGCTCGTCCAAATAGCAAATGACCGGGTTGAGTTCATTCCAGACATTCGCACTCACCACAAAACCGCCGGCTGGCGCGTCGCCGCGATTGACCGGCGGCAGCTGGAAAAAATCACCGCACAATACCACCTGGATGCCGCCAAAAGGCCGGTCGTTGCCACGGACTTTGCGCAATATCTGATCGACCATATCGAGCCGGAAATCGTGCAGCATAGAGATTTCGTCGATGACTAGCACATCTGTTTTTTCGATGGTTTCGCGCCGTGCTTTGCTCAAGTTTTCCTGATAGTGCGGTGGCAAAGTGTCAAGCACACCGATACCGCTCCAGGCATGAATGGTCGTGCCATTTAAGTGTGTGGCAGCCAGCCCGGTCGTGGCGGTGACGGTCACTTTTTTGCCCTCATCCTTGGCTGCACCGATAAATTGACTGAGTATATACGTCTTGCCGGAGCCGGCCGCGCCGGTCAACAATACGTTCTCCCCCGAAAGCATGATTTCTAATGCGAGTCCCTGATCCATTCGAATAGTATACCTCGCTTTGCGAGCACTGCCGCGTTTTCATCTAAATCAAGCGGCCAAGCGAGGTTTTCCACAGAAAATCCTTATTTTCATGTACACCCGTGGGGCAAAGTATGGTAAGCTCCCGCCTGTTATGACTACTCATCATCGTATTTCCGAAATCCCGGAACCAGACCGGCCTCGCGAAAAGATGCAGCGCAAAGGTGCCCAAGCGCTGTCTGATTTTGAGCTTCTGGAAGTCATGATCGGGGCTGGCAACGGTGGTATAGATGTCGGGACAATCGCCCGCCATCTGCAACGGGTGTTGCGCGGCGGTGCTCGCACGCTCACCTTTGAAAACTTGACTCGTCTGCGTGGGGTAAGCACAGCCCAGGCATGTAAAATTTTAGCAGCGCTTGAGATCGCCAAGCGCCACCTGGTGCGCAATGCCCTGCCTGTTCGTACGCAAGATGAGATACTGGGCCGTTTGGCAGATTTACGTGGGAAGCAGCAGGAATATTTCGTGTGTCTTTCACTTGACGGCGGCCAGCGCCTGATAGCCCAGCGCACCGTCACCATCGGTACACTCGACACTGTGCTTGCCCACCCGCGCGAGGTCTTTTCCGATCCGATTGTCGAGCGGGCAGCAACGGTGATCGTTGCCCACAATCATCCCTCAGGCGAAGTCCATCCTAGTGAGAAAGATGTCGCCCTGACGCAACAACTCACAGCTGCCGGACAGCTGCTCGGCATTCCGCTGCATGACCACATTATCATCACCAAAACAAGTCACTTCAGTTTTAAACAACACCACATGATATAACCATGAGTATGCAAGAAAAGAAACTGACGCAATACCTTGAGGTACGTCCGGCGCGCCGTACAATGCACGACGGGCTGGCCACCGATTTGGCACGGCATCTGCACAGCCGCCAACATTTGGGGAGTGCTGTGATTGTTACCGAAGAACCGCTGAAACTTCTGTCAGTTGTCCGCAAGCAATGGTTCAAACTGGCACGAGGTCTGCAGCGCGAGCGAGCCAGCACGGTGAATGCACAAAAGATTCTGCATCTCACCTACGCAGTCACTCGAATGCATAATTTAGCATTTACTGCCAGATCTCCGGAGCAACGCCCGGAGGCAGACGTGTTCTTTGTGCGGAGCGAACAGCTACAGCTCGCACCGGCACAGTGTTATAGTTTGTATCTGACCAAGACGGTCGAGACTGCGACACTTGAGCCGTATATAGACCAGCTACCAGCCGAAAGCTTGATCGTCGACTATGCCGGTGCAACCAGCGCACTAACAGCACATCTCAAAGCCAAGGCTACGCTGAGCGAGCAAGTGCGCACCCAGTGGCTCCATGTAACAGAATTTTTGCGAAAGTTACATATTAATATCGAGGACCTTGCCAGGCAAGCAACCTTGCAGCCCAGCCTTCTGGATGACGTGATCGATCTGTTACTCGACTATAGCACCGACTTTTTGCGCGTGGCCAGCAGTTTTCAGCATAGCCTGCAGTTGGCTCAGCCCTACGAACCAGTGCGTGAGACAAAACTTTTGTACAATACGCTTGCTTTATTGGCGCACCGCGTGCAGAGTCTCAATACCGGGAAACTGGACGACTACTTGAGTTCGGTAGTGCTCGACAGTTCTTTCTTCCTGCGCGAATCAGGCGGCGTCAAGGATCGGCAGCGGCGACAGCTTGGCTTGCTGCTCGCGTATCACCAGCAAGCTGGGCACGCACGCATTTGCCAGAAGCTCAACGCCCTTGCCTGGCAACATCCAGATGTCGACGAAGCCAGGTTCGCAGCCATGGTCTTGACCCTCGCCGACTGAGCCAGCGGGCAGCCTATTGGCGCGATTTTGCTTGCTTGTACATTGCACCGACGAACGGACTCAATAGCCGCTGCATGACATCACCTTGCGCAAAGTTAACAATACCCGGATGCGCTTCAGCCCAGTGAAGCAACCCTGCCCGAGCACGAGCCAGCTCGACTTGCGAACGCGTCGTGTAATCGCGCAAGCCCGTCTCATCACCACGGGCACCGCGCAACCGCGAAATGGCGTTGCCGAACTGCCGCCAGTCCGCAAAGATGCCATCATGCCGGACTTCATTGAGCTGGGGATTTGCGAAGACGCGGCGCGCCATCTCACTCACTTTGGCCTGATCTTTGGCGCGGCGACCGGAAATGGAACGCATATCGTAGGCCAAAACATGACCGACTGGATTAAGCACTTGTAATAAACTGGTCCTTGCCGTAGGCAGCACGAGCGTCCATGGATCATAGGTTTCAGCAGCCACTTCCTGCTCAAGCGGGAACAGATTGTAACGCAAAGTCCCTTGCCAGTCAATGGTGCGCCGCGAAATGAAACTCGTAAGGTTCGCTGCACCGCGCTGCAAACGTGTCGGTGCAGCGATGTGCTCGTCAAAACCAAACACTGAAACAACCATTTGGCCATCCACGGCGTCCTGCACCGTGGTCATGAGCGCATCAACTTCGGTTTCACTAAGCAAGCGTGGCACTAGGATATCGATGTCGCGGCAGGTTCCGTTGGGCCGCATGACTCGATCGCTGGCCGCCATCGTTGGTATGACCACCTGACCCACAGTATCAATTGTCGTAGACGAGGCAATCAACGCCGAAGAAACGACGCCACCAACCACCAAATACCGCGGATCGTCAGGCGGTAGTGCTTCTCGCAGCGCGGTATCAACGTCCCCAAGGACTTCGTAACAAAGTCTGGCTTCAGCTGCTTGCACCATAACTCCTCATTTTGTTGAGAGCTATTATAGAACTTTAGCAGCCTTGGGGCAAATAATGATGCTCATATGGTTTTCAGCAGTTCTTCGTCGCTTGGTGGCTTTAACAGCCGTTTACTTTTGATTTCGTATCGCAAGCCAGTGAGCGGTGACTCGATGTAGTCGTCGTTCAGCAAATTGACGAATTTCGTGAGATCGCGGTCGTCCATGATGATAATCGCGTTTGACTCGTCGAGCATCAAATCTATGCCAAGCTCTTCAGCATGATCAACCAAATCATCCTGCTTGATCTGACTGGGTTCAATTTTTTGCAGTTTTTTGATGGTGGCCTGCTTGCCCTTTACGAGCGATTGCAGGCTGAGGCCTTCGGCAAAACTCAGTTTGAAATGCTCCTCGATCTCGCGTACCTTCTGTTCGGCGATACTGGCTTCTTTGGCGTCGTAGCCAAAAAGCGCCTTTAATTTCGCCTGGTTGAAGACAAACAAATCCGGCCCGATGGCCAATAACTGGCTGTCAGTTGGGATGCGTAGCGCGGCGTCGGCATCAAATGATACAAACTTGTTGTTTCGGATCATCCAGCCGGTTTTTCCCTTCATAACTTGCGACTGTGGCAGGGCTTTGAGCACGTAAAACGGCGTTTTGAGCTCTGGGTGGCGGCAGCGTGCCAATACGCCTTTGATGCGTCTGATGTCGTGTTCTTCTTCGTTGAACAGTTCAATTTCGTGCTCCTGTGTTTTGAGCCAATTTAAGACCTCTACCAGCTTGTCGACGTTTTTGACACGCGTGCGTTGCAGCACGTGATCCTCGGCCTCGGCTTCTTCAAAGCCGCGCACAGTCAGCCCAGTGCCGGCACCCTCCAGCACGTATTCTAAAATTTCATCGATGAAAAGCGGCTCCATTTGCTTGTTAAGGTTGCCCGCTCTGTTTGTGCGGTACATGATGTAGTTTTTATTGAACAAGAACAGCTCGACCGTCAGCTCATCTTTGTACTGCACCAGGTTGTTCGCCCAAGCGAAGATATCGACTGCTTCGTACGGCACCTCGGCTTGGCTGGCCAAGATGTCAGTCGGTAGCCAGGTCTCGGCCGTATTTTTTGCTCCGGCTACTGTAGGTGCAGTGGTTTGATTTTCGTCCATATTTCTCACAGCCTTCGATGCAGCCCCCTTTCTGGGAGGCAGCATTTAACTTAGTAATCTTGGATGTATTCTAGCGCAAAATCGTTCGACAACCTGCTGTAAAATTTGCTTAGCGCACCTTACGCCAGTTTGACCTGCAAGCCTACGATTTCTAAAGCGAAATCTTGTTGAGCATTACCGTGCCGGCACGTATCAACTTGATAATGGTCGAGGATGCCCGGCCCGGCAAATCACCGCCGTCTACATAAAAATCAACGCCGTCGCCAAAATAAGCCCCACGCCTCAGAGATCGTCACGGCCGTTGGCTCTCTTGGCTGGTTTGCGGTGATCGTAATATGCCAGCTCGCGGCGAAATTGGTCGATGCGGACGATGTAGCCCTCATAGCGATTGTACAGACTTGAGTAGTGACCGCTTGGCGCCAGCAGATGCAACAAGCGTTTTTTCTGCTCCAGATATTCGACCAAGCAGTAAAAGTCGCCGTCGCCCGACACAATAATGGCCTTGTCGTAATTGCTCATTTCTTTCATAGCCCACAACACCAGTTCGGCGTCGATGTTGCCCTTCACCGGCTTTTTTTCTTCGGGTTCACCTGGCTTTCCAGTTACATAATCCAATTCGTTTTTAGTTTCAACCAGCTCTGGTCGAGGCCGCGTCATGTCAAAGGTCGGCTTGAGCACAATCGAGTAGCCCAACTCGTGCATCTGCTCGTACATGGCCTCGAACTCCGGAATGTAGCCAATGAACATATAGGCTTTAGTTACGCCATATTTGTCTTCTAAAAACTTGCGGAACTTGCGCCAGTCCATTTTCCAACCAAACTTTTGCACGCCAAGATTCAAGTTTTGGCTGTCGATAAAGGCGTAGACGCGCAGCTTGTCCTCGGATTTGTCTTGTTGTTTTGGTGGCATGACTCCATCATAGCATGCCCCGCCCTACGTACTCGACCTTGCCGTTCAGCCCACAGAAACCGTATTATTTTACCTTCGGTCCGCCTTGGTGAGATGTCGTTTGCGGGCTTCGTTGGCCCAGTGGTCGGCCAGCTCGTTGCCTTCGTGACCGACGTGGCCGCGTACCCAGATCAATTTTGCTTGGCTATTGCGATACAGCGGGCAGACTTCGCGTACGATGTCGATATTTTTGATCTCGCCGCCTTTTTTGCGCCAGCCGTTCTTTTCCCACGCCAGCGACCATTTCGTGATTACGTTGATCCAAAATTCGCTGTCGGTGTAGATTTCGCATGATTCGCCAGCTGCGTCTTTGAGCGCTGCGATGATCGCCATGCCTTCCATGCGGATGTTGGTAGTTTCACCGCCGCCCTGCTCGCCGCCCAAGAAAACCGGCTTGCCGTCACAAACTACAGCGTAGCCGCCGGGTCCCGGGTTCGGGCTGGCACTGCCGTCGGTGTAGTATATGATCACTTTTGTTTCTCCATTCAGCTTTATTTATACCACAGTTCGGTAAACCACAGGCGGGATATAACGCTCAGCGCCGTTAGCCGGGACGAGGGAATCTTTATAACCTCAGTATACGACAGGCACTAACGATCACGCATAGCTCAAAAACTATTCGCCGAGAGCTGCACCGACATCGCGCTGAATTTCATCTAGGAGTTGTTGGGCGGCCATAAAATCTTGAGGCGTTTCTATCGGTCTACCAACGTACACGCCATTTTCGTCAAGACGCTGGCCGCGCACGGCACCATTGCCGAAGACCGTTATTTCATCAAAAGAGGTCTGGCCTTCACGGGTCGCTTTAAGGCTAAAACGAGCGACCGTTTCGTTTTGGCGCTCAGGGCTGTAGTTTTCCTCTCCATATACCAGAGACGCGCCGAAGGATCTTGGCCCCGCACAATGATAGTGCGAGCCGCGTTGCCGGCTAGGTCAGCTGGCGAGTGCGCCGTCAAAAGATATATGGTTGCGTGACGCCGTCTCCAGTTAGGCCAATGCCAGGACGTACTTCTTCTATGTTTGTCCTTAATCCGGTATGCGATGACACGCCCATAGGCGTTTGCGTAATCACGTCCGAATTGTCAATCACGGAGTCCCCGTGCTGCTGATCACGCTTTGCAGCAACTCTCTGAAGCAGCCCCTCAACTCCGGCAACGAGATTGCGGCGCTCGGCTTTGAAGTTAGCATCTCTATCTTGTTCGCCCTGAACAGAAAGCCTGATGCCAGTAGCCTCTGGCTGTGGTTCGGCTGGGCTAGATTCGGCGGAAGACATGGGACTGATCCTTTCTTTATCTTATTTTTATATTTAACATGCTTTTTGCTTATTTTTCAATTCCCATTGGCGGCAGCCAAGTATAGTACACTAGAACAATGAATCCACACAACACTCCACTCGAAGGTACAAAACTCAGCAACTTTACGCCCTTGCCGCACGTGCCGGCACTACAGGTTATTGATCTGCAGGAAGGCAGCGGTGCCGCAGTACAGCCTGGCACTACTATTACGGCACACTACACAGGTGCTTTGGCCGCGGACGGCACTATTTTTCAGAGTTCGCACGATTTTGGCGATCCGGCGACATTCGGCTTGAAGCAAGTGATCGCAGGCTGGACCGAAGGCGTGCCCGGCATGAAAGTCGGCGGTATTCGGCGCTTGCTTATCCCAGCTAGCAAAGCGTACGGCGTACAATCGCCAGCACCGAACATTCCGCCGAACGCTGACTTGGTGTTCGACATCGAACTCGTGGCAATCAAATAGGTTAGTCTGCAATGGCTTTTGAACTATGAGCAGCGAGTCCGCACAGTGGTATCAGCAGGATAACCTTTACATATGTCGCATCCGCTGCCGGCGAACCGAGCGAGACGCCGTTCCAGCAAGAACTTCGCGAGAAGCCCAGTCTATTTAAAAAATTTTCAGTCAGATAGTCACCCTGTATCCTTACCTGCGAAGCTGGCATCCGTAGCAAAGCAACAGCACTGCAGTCTCATAAAAAGTCAGGGTCGCAGCATACCAATAATCAGCGCCATCACCAACACAGTCATAAGCTCGTGCGCGGCATTGAGCAGCGTAAGTTTCTTGCGGCGCATCTCGAACGTATCATGCACGTACAATCGCGCCACCGTAAAGCCCAGCCACAGCCAAAACGCCGTCTCAAGCGCATCCTGCAAAAAACTATCCTGGAAGAAATGGTTAGCCAAAAAGCTCACGTGCGCCAAAACGTAGGCCGTTACGAGCGACGCCGCAAACACCGATCCGTACATCCACAGCGCGGTGCGAGCCGTCATGCCCTTTCTATCTATCTTCACTCCCGACAAACGCATCCAGGCTTTGCCGAACGTCGCCGGCATATACCACAGCGATCCGACAATCATGCTCGACAGGGCCGCCATTAAAACGGCCCAATAGTTGATTTCGACAGTCATACTTACACCCCCTACATTTATACGCGCATTATGCACTTGGCTAGGGCAAATTGTCTATGGCCAAAAGTGAGCGGCAAGTTCAATTTGGCCGCCGTCAACCGCCTAAGCGTCCAATCGGCCAGTAATAATGAGGACGTATCTTTCATGCGATTTCCTTCCGCAGCTCGTTAACATTGATGCGCTTTTGGATAGCAGTGTCACGGTCACGGATGGTGACAGTATTATCTTCGAGAGTTTGGAAGTCGACAGTCACACAATATGGCGTGCCGATTTCGTCTTGGCGGCGGTAGCGTTTGCCGATGTTGCCGTTGTCATCCCAAACAACTTGCCCGAGTTCTTTTTTGAGCATTTGGTAAACTTCGCGGGCTTTTTTGACAAGCTCCGACTTGTTTTTAAGCAGCGGCGAGACAGCGGCTTTGACTGGCGCGAGGTGCTTGGGCAGTTTCAAAAACACGCGCTTTTCGCCGTTCATCTCGTCTTCGGTGTAGGCTGCGCTGAGCACAGCCATGAGGGCGCGCTCGACGCCAAAACTTGGCTCAATCACATGCGGCACGAACGCTGGCGTGCCGTCTTTGGGCCGGTATTCCATGTTTTTGCCGCTCACCCGTTGAATATTACTGAGGTCGAAATCGGTGCGGTACGCGAGACCCAAAAGCTCTTCGCGGCCAATCGGAAAATCAAATTCGAAGTCGATTGTACGTTTGCTGTAGTGTGCGCGGTCGTCGGCGGGCACTTCAAGCTCGTGCACCATACTCTCCGGCAAACCAAGCGCGCGGGTCCACTCCCATACGGCTTGGCGCCACATTTCAAACGCCTCTTCCCAATTGCTGGGATGCACAAAATATTCGATTTCCATTTGCTCGAACTCACGCGATCGAAAGATAAAATCACGCGGGCTGATCTCGTTGCGGAACGCCTTGCCCTCCTGCGCCAAACCAAAAGGCATATCAGGATAAAAGCTGTCAACGACATTTTTGTAGTTCGTGAAGATGCCTTGCGCGGTTTCCGGCCGCAGATAACTCTGGGCATTTTTATCGTATGTAATTAGACCTGAAAATTTTCTATCTTCAGGGACTGTGAATGAACTTAAACTCTCACCTCTTTCACTCATCGGTTGCAATTTTCCACTAAGATAATTGCCATCATCAGCCTCCCACCCCATCCAAGTCGGACCAACCTGTGTTTTGAACATCATATTAAACTGGCGCGGTTCGCCGAACGTGCCGGTTTTGCCGCAGGTCGGGCACTTGGTGGTGTCGATTTTGTCAGCACGGAAACGGCTATGGCAATTCGAACATTCCACTATTGGATCGGTGAACGTTTCGGTGTGGCCGCTGGCCTGCCAGACTTTTTGGTTCATGAGGATTGCCGCATCGACACCAAGCATGTCGTCGCGTTCGTCGACAAACATTTTCCACCACAGTTGCATAATGTTGCGCTTGAGCTGCACGCCAAGCGGACCGTAATCCCAGGTGCCGGCCAGCCCGCCATACACTTCCGAGCCTTGATAAATAAAACCGCGGCGTTTAGCCAGGCTGACAATGTCGTCTAGGGATGTTCCACTTTTGCTCATATCTTCCGCATTATATCAGGGAGAAAGTCTGTAGCATAGCCTGGACAAGCAGCGTTGTGTCAGCGAGCAAATTTGCACCACCCTGCACCTGGTTCAAAATTTTTGGTTGGTTACCGCTAAAAGCTAGCCGGAGATACTTAATATGGCCAGCTGTGAATTTTCCCTGGCCGTGCGCTGCAAACGCCATATGATCAAAGTCAAAATTATAGCAGCCCCTTGGGTCAAGTTTTACGCTTGCAGTGTCGGTCTGCAAGTTTGGTGTGCGGCCTTCAAGCCGGATAAGTTGTGCTGCAAACCAGAGACTAATGAGAGCGAGACTGATATCTGGGTCATCGAGTGCATCAAAAACTTGTTCAGCCAGATCGAAGTACGCTGCCTCGGTTTGGTCTTCGGTTATCCGATTGAGCTGTTTGATAAATCTATACCCCGCCATGGTCCGATCAAGATCTTTGACAATGATGCCGTAGTGCTTAACGAGGCGAGTAGAAACTAAACTGTCCAGGCTCCCCCGTCCTTTGATAAACGTGATATTGCTGACACTAAATAGTTCGATACCACCGGCCAGCTTGGATTTAATACGGCGCACGCCCTTGGCAAGTAGGCTCAGCTTGCCATAGTTTGGCGTAAGCACGGTCAGAATGCGATCGGCCTCGCCGTAATCGAGCCGGCTCAGTATAATTCCGGTCGTAACGAGCTGTTTCATTGTTCAATAGCCGCGTACTCGCGCATACTAGCAATCAGTTGAGTAATTCTTGTATTCGGTTTGTAGTGATAGGCGCCTACGCCCAGCTCGTTTCGCAGGGCCGCCATATCTCCAAACTCAGTGAATGGCACGAGCGTATGAACAATTACAGGCACATCCTGCCACTCTGAATACGACCGGAATTCGTACAAAAACTCGATGCCGCTATGCCCCGCCAACTGCAGTTCCAAAACGATCACAGCGGGCAGGCGGGCGTCAGCTGCATCAATAGCAGCTTGAGCATGTGTCGTCCACATCACCGTATAGCCAGCGCGTTCAAAAGCCCGGCAATAGGTTTTGGCAAGCACCGCGTCAGGCTCTACAAGTAAAATGTACGTCATGATGATGCCTGTCCTTATACGAGCCGCAGCTGCCTGCTCGGCTGCAATGTAGCTGCAAAGCCCGATAATTTTTGATGATGCCCCACGCGCAGCTTCGATTCCATTGCCCGAAAAATGGTATCTGCCACAAAAATGCCGGCGCCACCTGCAGATGAAAGTCGAACAATCGGCTGGCGAATCGTACCGTAGAGCTGCTGTGCCAGGCGCAAGTCTTTGCTTGTTAGAATGCTGCTCTTGCTATACAAACCCGCAACCAAGCCATGCGGCGTTCGGTGCGCCGCCAAGCGCAGGGACATCCGATGGCGATCGGCTTGCAAGCCGGGCAAGGCTTCGATCAGCGCATAACCAAGGCTCAAAAATGCAGCCCTTAAGCCTGCCGCGTGCGCCATCACTGGCACATACTTCCCTGCTATGTCGAGCTCCAGGTCAATGTCGTACAATCGCGCATAGCTATCGAGTTGGTGGGCGATGTCGACCAGCGTCGAGCTAAGCGAAACCGGCTCAAGCGTAAGCGCTGCTTGCTCCTGTGAAAGCTGCAAGCCAAGCAAATAACAGTCTACCAAGCGCAGTGCCGCCTCCGCGCTGAGTTGCACGCGCAAAAAATCGGCTGGCGTGGCATAGCCCTGAGACCCGTCGAACTCGGCCTGCCGCGCAATATGCAACAAAGGCAGCTTGAGTTGTCCAACTATCGACATCAGCAGCCTGTCTGCAAAAACTTGTGCTCCCCCAGTGTTACCATGCACGTGCAAACCCTCTCTACTTAAGAGCAAGTATACACGCGCTAGCCTAAAAGATCACGGCGAAAAGACGAAATTCGGCAAAATAGTGTTGTTGAAGTCGGATTCGAAGCTTGTTGATTCGGTCCAAACTTCGATCGTCAGGTTTCGAAGCGGCATGATAATCATGCTCCCTTGTTTATTTGGCACAATGGTACCATCGAGCCGTGAACCCATCACATTCGGAACTTTCGGAAATGAATAGGGAGTAACGGCGATTTTCTGGCTCTGCACCAAGCCTTTATACTGGGCAAGTATCTGATCGTAGCTTTGTTGAATTATCTGGATCCGCAAGGCGTACGAACTGTTTGGATTCTGAGTATCAGGTACGAAGCCCGGGTAAAAATAGCCATTCACGGGCGTGCCGCTTCCGGCAGTTTTTTCGGCTATATACGCGCTCCATGTTTTTGGATACACAAGTGTTGCCGAACCAAAAGTTGCCGGCCCTACATAGTTTTTATATGGCGACTTTTCCTGCTGATTAAACTGTGCCTGATCAGCTTGCTGGGTTTGCTGATTCGCTTGTGTAACTGCTGCCGTGACCTTTTGGTCGGCATTGTTCTTGTAATCTTGGCGGCCGCTGTATGCCCAATACGCAAAGGCGCCAATAGCGCACAACAGCAAAGCTGCCACAATAAGAGGAATAAGCAGGATGTCGATTGCTCCTGTTTCTCGTCGCGTGTCCATACTGCTCATGGTATCCTAGTTTTTACCCCCGTGCAAGCAATTTTAATTGTACTCGTACAAGAAAACGCCGTGCCGTTTTGCGCTTGGCTTTTTACCAGGAATAGCGAATGCAAAGGTTGCCAGCCGAACCGGCTGTCTATGCCAGGACTCGATTGTTTGATCGAGCCGGTCCATGTACCGCGGCAACATGAATGTAAAGATGCCGTCCGCCGACGGCCACTGCCGCCAATAGCTGCCCCACACCACCTTGACTTGTTTGCGATAGCGCCAAGTGTACACACGCGAAGCCAGGACCAACAGAGGGTTGAGTTCGTAGCCCACCATTTGTAGGCCGCGCTTGGCGCCAGCCAGAAGGACACGTCCATCGCCCGACCCGAGCTCCAGCAGCGTCTGTCCGGGCTTGAGATCAAGCAAGTCCAAGGCCGCTTGCACTTGGCGCGCAAGTGTCGGCAAGTACGGCGGCCCGAAAGCGACCACCACGCCAAAACATAGTACTATCACAATTACGGCGCCGACAATTACTGTTATCACCCTTGGCGCGCGTCCTGCTCGCCAGCGGCCCGCAGCTTTAGTTTAGTGATTTTGTTTTCGGCGGTTTTGATGTGCACTTCGAGTTGTTGCACTAACTGCAGCCCGCGTTCATACAACTCTACAGCTTCGTCGATGGGCACGTCGGGATTCTGCAAAGCTGCTAGAAGCTGATCAAGCTCGGTGCTTAGTTCTTGATAGGATGCGCCGGTATTATTTTTGGGCATACAGCAGGACCTTTCTTTTCTGTATCTGTTGCACTGCTACTTGTAGGTCGGCATCGACCATCTCCACCACAATCTTGTCGCCCACTCGCATTTGCGTGCCACGGCGCATGGCCTGGCCTTGTTTGCGAATAATGGCGTAGCCGCGGTACAGTGCCGCCTGCGGATCGAGTGCTTGCAAAAGCCGCTTTTGCGCCGTCCACTTTTTCGACGTTCCGCGAACCGATGCAGTGACAGCGTCGCGCAACGCCTGCCGGAAATTCGTGTTTTTTCTGTGCTGGGCATCAATAGTCGCAGAGATATAATGCTTCAAATAACCTTGCTGTTCGTGAAGGCGAGCAGCAACGTGCTTGCGGTCAGGCACCAACATTTCGGCAGCGTTGCTCGGCGTACTAGCCCGCTGATCGGCGGCCAACTCCGCCAAACTACTATCGACTTCGTGGCCAATCGCCACCAGTATTGGAATGCGGCTGGCAGCCACGGCGCGGGTGATTTGTTCAGTGCTAAAAGTTTGCAGATCTTCGGCACTGCCGCCGCCGCGCGTCACCACGAGCGCGTCCGGCGCGTCCGCCATTTGATTGCACTGCATTATGGCGCGGGTGATTTGTCCGGGAGCCGCCTCACCCTGCACCTGCACGTCGACCAGGGTGATGCGAATGCCGCCCCACCGCGCATCTAGAATTTTTACAAAATCGCGGTAGGCTGCCGATTCGCTCGAAGTAATCAAGCCGACATGCGTTGGCGGGTACGGCAATGACCGCTTGCGCGCCGAGTCAAACAAGCCCTCGCCCGCCAGTTTTGCCTCAAGCAGCTGCGCGGCTTTTTTAATCGAACCTTCGCCCGTCGGCGTAATTGCCTGCACTGTCACACTAAACCCATACTGCGGGTGCAGCCGAGGCTGGCCGCGCACTTTCAAAAGCATGCCGTCCTGGAGCGGCCCCGGTAGTTGATATACTGTGCCAAAAAACCGGACGGTCGCCAGTTCATCTTTTAAATCAAAATACACCCACTGGTTTTTGCTGACACGAAAATTGGCCAGTTCACCCTGCACTACAGCACTCGGATAGGCATACTCGAGAGTCTGGTTGAGCAGCGCAACAAATTCCGACGGCGCCAGCTCGATATCATTCATGTTCAATCTCCGATTGTTCGGAATTAAGTGTCCGGTGATAGTATATGTAGCCTGGCGGCAACTGGATGAGGGTGTTGACGACGCGATACATGACGATGACCGGCAAGCTGAGAGCGGCAGGCACACCGGCGGCGGCGAGCACTGTGGTCATCAGCGCCTCATAAATGCCCACACCACCAGGCAGCACCGAAACCAGGCCAGCAAAATTCGCTACGGCATAGGCCAAAATCACCGAACCAACATTGACCCAGTGCCCGAACGCAATGAACACCACGTAGACTGCCGAAACCTCAGTTAAGTTCATCAAAAATGCATACCACAGCGGCCAGCGCAAATCTTTGTATTGCGACTCGATTAGCTTGTAATTGCTGTGCAGCTCTTCGAATAAAGCTTTGACGCGGTGCATTTTGATTGTCTCTGGGTGGTTCGGCCGCACAATATAAATCAGCCGGTTCAAACCTGCAGTGAACATAGTGAAAAATGAGTTGATGCGCTTCTGGCTGCCGATAATAAACACAAAGCCGCACGTACCGATCACCATAAGCGTCGAAAGTGACCAGGCCACAAATAGCATCAGCTCGTTCACCCGCCCGCCGATCGCCATAAACAGCAAACCGGCAACCAGCAAAACCTCGAACGATACCAAGCCTAAAATCAGTTTCATCATCTGCACCAGGGTCGCCTTGCCACCGGTAATGGTATCGCTGCGCATCCTGGCGCCAAAGTACGAGATGCCCGACACGCCGCCGCTCGGAAACACATGATTGATAAAGTTAAGTTCAAGTGACGCCTTGATCAAAAACTTGTATCTGAGTTTGTTGCCCACCAAGCCGAACAAGCGCTGATAGAGCTTAGCCTGCGAATGGTAGTTCAACATTTCGACCGGAACGATCAACAGTAGCGCAACCACGTTGACCTCTGCCAAATTGTCGATGGTATCGGCCAGTTGATGGCGAATGGCGTATATCAAAACTAACAGCGCCGAGACCGTAATAACGTTAAGCAACAATTTCCAGCGGCGCTTCAGAAAGGATTTTTCGCTCATATCGACCCATTATATAGCAAAACGCAAATGGCAATGTGCGCAACTTGGCCCGTACGCTATAATGGAGCGATGATGCAGAGTGTATTACTTTTGGGGCGCCAGCCGGCGCTTGGCCGGGCTGAACTTGAAAGCTTGTACGGCGCCGATACATTGCAGCCCGTGGGCGGCGGTGCGATGCTTTGCTCTCTGCCGAGCAGTGAAATTGATTTTGCGCGCCTTGGCGGCAGCATCAAGCTGGGGATGGTGCTTGAAATTATAGACAGCACCGATTGGCGGCAATTGCAGACTGCTGTGATCGCAGCCGGCGTGCGTCTTGGCCAAGAGATTCCCGAAGGCAAACTTCAGCTCGGCCTGAGTGCTTACGATCTGCGCGTCTCAGTGCGACAACTGACTGCCGGCGGTTTGGAACTCAAGAAAGCGTTACGAGCGATGGGACGATCGGTGCGCCTCGCACAAAACCAGGAGCTAGCGCTCAACAGCGCACAGGTCTTGCATAATCACTTGACTGGCGGGCGTGGAATCGAGCTTGTCCTCGTACGCCACGAATCAAAAACAATCTTGGCACGAACCGTGGCCGAACAAGACATCACCGCCTACACCGTGCGTGACCGTGGCCGACCCAAGCGTGACACCTTTGTTGGCATGCTGCCACCCAAGCTCGCCCAAATTATTATCAACCTTGCTGCTGGCCAAACCGTGCCATCCGGCAACTTCACCGTGCTCGATCCGTTCTGCGGCACCGGCGTGGTACTGCAAGAAGCTTTGCTGATGGGCTTCAGCGCATACGGCACCGACCTTGAACGGCGCATGGTTGACTACACCTCGACTAACCTCGGCTGGCTTCGTGAAAGTCATCCGGAGATGCCCGGTTTTATGTCGCTTGAGGTCGGTGACGCAACGGCCCATCGTTGGGAAAATAAAATTGCAGCTGTCGGCACCGAAGCCTACCTTGGACAGCCCTTCAATGCTCCGCCCTCTTCCGAAAAGCTCAATGCCGTGCGCCAAACTTGCAACCTTATCATCGAAAAATTCTTGAAAAACATTGGTAGCCAAATTAAGTCCGGCACGCGACTGTGCCTGGCCGTGCCGGCATGGCAGGTTACGTCGGGACATTTTGTGCACCTTCCCCTGCTTGACCGCTTGAGCGATTTGGGGTACAATCGTATAGATTTCAAGCACGCCCGCGCTTCGGAGCTTTTGTACTATCGCCCCGACCAAATTGTAGCCCGCGAGCTGCTGGTAATAACAAGGAAATAATCAGATATGTCACACGTCAAAGCCGGCGGTACCGCCAAAAATACTCGCGACAGCCAAGGTCAACGCCTCGGTGTTAAGTTGTCTGGTGGCCAGGCAGTAAAGACCGGACAGATTATTGTTCGCCAGGTTGGCCTGACCAAGCGCGCCGGTAAAGGCACCAAGCTCAGCCGCAACTACACCGTGCATGCCGAGCACGATGGTGTCGTCACCTTCAAAACGCGTCGTGTCCATCGTTTTACCGGCAAAACCGTACGCCGCACTGAAATCACCGTCGAGTAAAAAGGTTCTGTAACGTAAAAGCCCTCGAGGAGGGCTGTTGTTTTGGATGTAATGTGACCGTCTCTGGTTGTTGGTTATGAACGAAGCGCTGCTACCCGGTTGCTTGCTGCGAACGCACAATACGTCAAGGTCTAAGCAACGCCAAGATGATATTTGATGCGGTCGATAACGTCGGTAATGACTACTTGTGACTTCACGAGGTATTCGTCGACACCCAGTGATTCAGCGCGCAGTTTGTCGCTCTCTTGGCTCAGCGCTGTCAACATAATAATTTTGAGATTGGCGGTTTCGGGTGTGTTGCGCAAAATGTCGAGTACGTCAAAGCCGCTTACCTTCGGCATCATTACATCAAGCAGTACCAGATCAGGTTTGTAGCTTACGGCAGTAGCGAGGGCGTCCTCGCCATTAGCAACGCGCATAACGTCGAAGCCTTCAGCTTGCAGGCGAACAACGTAGACATTGGCGAGGGCATCGTCATCTTCGACCAATAAGATACGCTTTTTGTGTTCGGATGGCTGCTGATTTACAGAATCCATACTGCTTACGCTACCTTATTTAACAATCTTTTGCAACAAAATTAAGTGTCTGCCCTATCTATGTGAGGCTTTTGATAAAGCCGTCGAACATAGGATGGGCACGGTTAGGCCGCGATTTAAATTCCGGATGAAATTGGCTCGCCAGAAAAAATGGGTGGTCGATGGCTTCGATAATTTCTACTAGGTCGTTGTCCGGGTTGCGACCCGATGCCTTGATACCCCAGCCTTCATATTGGTCGCGGTATGCGTTATTACACTCGCCCCGGTGTCGGTGACGTTCGATAACCGACACAGCACCGTACACTTTTTCGGCCAGGCTACCGGCTGCAAGGTTGCAAGTGTAGTCACCAAGCCGCATGGTGCCGCCGGTGTTTTCTTTGCCGTGCTGGTCGGCCATAGTGTTTATGATAAGGTTTTTTGCGCTGGGATCGAGCTCGAAAGTCGTGGCATCGGTGATGCCGGCGCTGCGCGCCGCACCAATGACCGCCACTTGCAATCCAAGGCACAAACCAAGGTACGGCTTTTTAGTCTGTAAACAAAATTGTGCGGCTTTAATTTTGCCCGCAAGGCCGCGCTTGCCAAAGCCCCCTGGCACGACAATACCGTCAAAAGGCTCAAGGGCCTGAGCGATACTGGCATCCGCTTCGTCAAATTGTTCGGCATCAATCCATTCGATGTCGATGCCGGTGTCGTTCCACCACGCAGCGTGCCGCAAAGCTTCAAAAACAGACATATATGTGTCTTGATTATCGAGATACTTGGCCACAACCGCGACGCGCACTTTTTGGCCGTAGGATGACGTGGCGCGCTTGACAACTTCGCGCCAGGAAGACAAATTTGTTTTGCCCGTTTTTAGGCCAAGCTTTCGGCAAATAACATCCGCCGTGCCTTCGTCTTCGAGAGTCAAAGGCACTTCGTAAATCGTGGACGCGTTGGGCATAAGTGCAATAGCTTCTTCACCAACACCGCAGAAAAGCGCCAGTTTATGTTTCACGCTCGGACTCGCCGACTTTTCGCTGCGAATAACCAAAATATTCGGGGCAATGCCCATGCCACGCAAATCACGGACCGAGTTTTGTGCCGGCTTGGTTTTAAACTCACCGCTAGCACCCAAATACGGCATATACACGACGTGCACATACAGGCAGTTTTCGAACCCGACCCGCAGCCCGAACTCGCGTATGGCCTCAAGAAAACTCTGGCTTTCAAGATCGCCGACCGTGCCGCCGATTTCTACGATGTGCACATTAAAACCCTCGCCGGCAGCAGCAATATAGCCCTGAATAGTGTTCATAACATGCGGAACAATCTGCACCGATTGCCCCTGGTACTTGCCGTCGCGCTCGTCTTGAATAACCTTCAGAAGCACTTGGCCACTCATCAGCGAGCTTTGTTGCGTAAGTTCTTGATCGAGGAAGCGCTCGTAATGGCCAAGATCAAGATCGGTTTCGGCGCCGTCTTTTGTAACAAAACACTCGCCGTGCTCGCGCGGATTGAGCGTGCCCGCATCTACATTAAGGTAGGGGTCGCATTTTTGAAGATTAACCGCGAGGCCGCGAGCTTTGAGAATACGGCCGATTGAGGCGGCCGTGATGCCCTTTCCAAGCCCAGAAAGCACACCACCAGTTACAAACACATACTTCGTCTGCGACACCAAGCTACCCCTTAAATATTAGGTTTATAGTAACTGAACGCTCCTGCAAGCGCAAGTACATTCTTTGGCACTCGCGTCCCTATCCCTACCGGATCCAGCGTAGTGCAATCGGGCGCAAGCCTTTTCGGCTCGCCCGCATGTAACGCATAGTATTTTAGGGGTGGGGACGCGAGTGCCTATTGTTTTACTCGCGTTTGCAACCATTGCAAGGCCGCTGTTTGCTGCGGATCTTGATTGTTCTTGTAGTCGGCATCGGTCATATTGATAATCTGGTCGGGCGTGATGCCCTGCTTGTCAATATTCTGGCCGTTCGGACGATACCATTTTGCAACTGTGACTTTCATTTCCGCACCGCCAGATAAATCAAGTACTGTTTGCACACTGCCCTTGCCGTAACTTTTAACGCCGATGATCCGAGCGACACCATTGTCGCGCAATGCACCAGCCGTGATTTCGCTGGCGCTAGCGCTGCCACCATTAATGAGGACAGCCGTCGGAATACCGTTCAGCGTATCACCGCCGCTCGCCGTATAAACATTTGTCACCACCGCACCACGCTTTTCTTGTAGAATGGTTTGGCCGCTTGGCAGCCAAAGGCTCGAAACGTCCACGGCAGCATTCAGTAGCCCGCCTGGGTCGTCCCGAAGATCGAGAATCATGCCCTTCACACCTGCTTGTTTGAATTGTAGGGCGGCCTTTTGTGCCAGTCCGGAGGTGTCGCCCGAGAATTGCGTAATCTGCAGGTAGCCAACGTTGTCGGCCAAAATTTTGGCGTTAACACTTGGCACCGTAATGCCTTCGCGCGTGATGTTGAAGCTCAGCGTCTGCGTTCCGCGTAACACCTGAAGCGTCACCTGAGAACCCTTTGGCCCGCGAATAGCACTGACCGCCGCATCAATCGACATGCCCGTCGTACTCGTACCGTTTACTGAGGTGATGACGTCTTGTGCCCGTAAGCCAGCCTTGGCGGCTGGGAAACCGTCAATCGGCGCAATGACCTGCAAACCACCTTGAGGATCTTGCCCAAGCTCGGCCCCAATGCCCGTGAATGTCCCGTTCAGCTCGTTATTGAAATCCTTGGCCTGAGACGCACTAAAATACTCGGTGAACGGATCGCCGGTTGCAGTTGCCAAACCGCTCTTCATGCCGTCGAGGAGCGTATTGGCATTGAGCGTGCCGTCGTAGTTTGCCTTGATTGCTTGATACACTTGGTTGACACTTGTGTAATCAAGATTCTTCGGCAAATTGCCCGAGGCGGCACGAGAACCATACATGTACAGGTTAATGTGCCCGTTGCCAACGGCTACGCCAAACAAAAAAACTATCACTACTCCCAGCAATGCACCGGCGATCTTGCCTTTGCGCAGAAGGGTTTGGCGTCTTCGCAAAGCTTTTTCACTCTCTTTATCGCGCTTTTTAAAGAACGGTTTTGCATCGTCGTCGTTCACCAAGACCCCCGTCAGTTGAAAATGTTTATGTTCTGATTATACCAGGCGTTCGGACTAAAAATGCAAGAATTGCAGCCCCGTTGTGTAGCGCCAGCCCTCGCTATATTGGCCGTCCAGGGCGGCATTGTATTGGCTCACGTAAATCGCCTGCTGGCCGTTGACAGTACCGACAGCCTCGACGTACATGGCATGTCCGAAAGCACCGGCGGTGCTAATTGCAATTGAACCAGGCGTTGGGCTGCTGTCCACCGGGATGCCGTAAGCACGGGCGTCCCCGGGCCACTGATTGGCATTACCGAAGCCGCCCCAGTACGGCATATCGTGATTGTCTTTGCCAGCCATAAAGTCCTGGTGAACTTTAAAAGCCGTGAACGAGACGCATTCGCGGCTGTACATGCCCCAACTATCAATCATGCTGTCTTGCGGCGCATTTGCCCACACCGACGGATAGCCGCCATGGTTTGGGTCGCCCTTCATATCGCCGATATTGTAGCGTGAGTTCAGAATGGCTTGCTGCTTGCGCAAGCTGGCTATCTGAGCTTGGTTGGTGTTGATCTGCTGGTTGTAAGCCGCTTGCTGACCTTGATTGTACGACAGCAATTGGCTTTGTTGCGACTGAGCCGTACCTAGTTGCGATTGCTGTGTTTGTTGGTCCTTCAACAGTTGATCCACCTGAGACTTCTGGTCGTTCAGTTTATTTTGCAGCTGCGTAATGGTCACAACCGTATCTTGAATCTTGTTTTGAACGGCGGTGCGATATTCTTCCTTGTCAACAAAGTCGCTCAAGTTTTTGCTAGTAGCCAACATTTCGAGCGTGGTAATTTGGCCGTCAACATACATCGATTTGATGTCGTCGCCCAGGATCGCCCGCTGCTGGTTAAGCTGGGTTTGGTTAGCTTGGATTTGCGATTGCAGGCTGGCCTGCTCCGCCAGGTTAGCGTTGATTTGCGATTGCAGCGCCGAAATCTGCTGCTGCAATCGGTTGATGGCATCCTGATAGCTGGCAGCCTGGGCCTGGAGTCCGCTCACCAAACTTTGCGTCTGTGAATTTTGCTGGCTCAGGGCGTTAATTTGGTCGTCAAATTGGTCGGCTTGCACATCTTTGCTGCTCGGTGTCAATGCTCCGCATACTATCAGTAAACTTGCAACCGTCAACAAGGGTATGCTGACGTAATTACGCGTTTTATCTACCGAAGTAAGAGGTCTTTGTTTCATCGTTTTTATTCTTTTTACGCTTATACCCAGCATAGCATACCCCCGCAAGCCCTCGCAAGACTTCGATGCTCACCCGGCCAGAGGTGAGCATTTATGCACCAAAAGGCGCTTGTTACTTCACTGTTTTGAATTTGAGATACCGCCGGGTCGCGACAATAGAAGAAGCGGCTCCAATCAGTATACCAAGCGATATTTGCACGGTCAAAAGCAACCAAAAGTGCCCGCCAAAATATCTGTCAGCATAGTTGATGTCCAGCAGCCCAAGACTGCTTGCCTGCAATGCCGACGACGAAGCCACAAACAAAGCGTTAATAAGCAGCACCGAAACAACAGCCGACAGCACGCCGTAAATAATGCTCTCGACCACGAACGGGCCACGAATATACCAAGTGGTCGCACCCAGTAAACGCATAATGGTCAGCTCGTCGCGCCGGTTAAAGATCGCCATTTGAATGGTATTAAAAATAATGAGCACCGAGATCAGCGTAAAAATCAGCACGGCTGCAATACCGGCCCGGCGCAGCAGACTGGTGGCGTGCGCGATTTTGTCGATTGCCACCTTACGGTCGCCGTTATACGAGGGCGAGTCTGGCGTTTGCAACGCGGCGTTGGGCGGTTTGCTCAAAAAGTCTTTGATGGACTGAATTTTGTTCAGGTCTTTTGGCTTAATTTGTATGGTGGCCGGCAGCGGGTTGCTGGTTTCCGAGATGGCCAGTAGCAGTTGCTGGTTTCCGGCGTTCTGCTGTTCATAGGCCTGCAGTGCTTGATCTTTCGACAAATAGATCACGCCTTGCACATTTGGCAAAGCCTTTAGTTGTTGTAATAGCGTGTTGCGCTGGATAGGCGTAACGTTGTCTTGCAAGTAGACGGAGACATCTACCTTGCCAGTAATGCTGGCAATAGTGTTCGAGAACGTGGCGTTGGTAATAACCGAAAACAGTACGATCGTCAAAGTCACCACCATGACTGCCATGGCGGCAATTGCCAGCCAGGCGTTGCGCACAAAATTAACAGTGCCCGCCCGGATAACCCGGGATAAGGTGATGAGCCGGTGGTGTTTCATAGCCGATACTCCGCCCGGGCACGGTCGCTAGAGATTTTGCCGTGCTGAATGGTTACAACACGGCGCTTCAATTTGTTGACGATTTCTTGGTTGTGTGTAGTGAGCAACACTGTCGTACCGTAGCGGTTGATTTTTTCGAGTACTTTGATGACATCCCATGCATGCTTGGGGTCGAGGTTGCCAGTCGGCTCGTCGGCAATTAAGATTTTGGGCTGACGGACAATGGCCCGCGCAATAGCAACGCGTTGGCGCTCGCCACCTGAAAGCTCCAGCGGCATGTTCTTTTCCTTGCCGCGCAGGTTGACGATATCGAGCACCTTCGGCACGGTGTGGCGGATTTCACGGTTGCCCATGCCGACAATTTCGAGCGCAAAAGCCACGTTCTCAAACACCGTACGATTCGGTAGCAGCTTAAAATCCTGAAACACCACACCGATGCGGCGGCGCAACAGTGGAATATCGCGGTCTTTAAGCCTGTCATAGTCCACACCACCGACGATAATTTTACCGGACGTCGGTTTCTCTTCACGTGTTAATAGCCTGAGCAGTGTGGTTTTTCCAGCACCGCTCTGCCCCACTACAATCACAAACTCCTTCGGCTCGACATGTAGGCTAATGCGGTCAAGTGCCGGCGGCATATTGCGGTTATAGGTTTTCGTCACCCTATCTAACAAAATCATTACGTTTATTGTAGCACGTCGAAAACCGCCCAGACTTTGGGCGGTTTTCGATTTGAGTTGAAGCGTGGCCGCGGCGCTATTGCTGAGGATTTTGTCGCTCGCCAGCCCCTGCGTCCCGGCACAAATGCTCAGACACTCGGATGGTCAAGGGTCGCTGTTCTGCTGCTTGCCCTGCGAGGTCGGACTGTGCTGACGTATCCCACGGCACTTGATCAGTAATTGGTTGCGGCGGAATGCCTTCTCCTGGTTGTGTCATTTTATTTTCCTTTGTTTTTATGTTCACACTTTTTTTGAAACAAAAAGTAAACCTTACCATTTTAGATTATAAATGTCAAGGTATCGCTGCGCGGAAGACCCGCTAAGCACCGAGCGTGTGATCGAGATATGCCGCAATAAACGGATCAAGCTCGCCATCAAGCGCGGCATCTGGATCGCTCGTTTCGTGGCGCGTGCGTAAATCTTTGACCTGTTTGTACGGATGCAGCACGTAGCTGCGAATTTGGTTGCCCCATTCCGCCGACTGGTTCGGACCCTTTAATTTTTCAAGTTGCTCTTGATGCTGCGCAAGCTGTAGCTGTGCAAGACGCGAGCGTAAAATAGTCAGCGCCATCTCTTTGTTTTGCAGCTGCGAGCGTTCATTTTGGATGGCGACCGTGATGCCCGTTGGCAGGTAGGTAACACGCACCGCCGAATCGGTGGTATTTACGGACTGGCCGCCGTGGCCGCCAGAACGATACACGTCGATACGCAGATCTTTGTCGTCAATGACAAGATCTTCGGGCCTGTTGATTTTTGGCAAAACGTCAACTTTGGCGAAGCTCGTCTGGCGTAAGTTATCAGCGTTGAACGGGCTGAGTCGCACCAGCCGGTGCACGCCATGCTCACCCTTCAACTTTCCGTAGACAAATGGACCGACAATTTCAAACGTCGCGCTTTTGATGCCAGCTTCGTCGCCAGCCGATTCGTCTACTATGCTCACATGCAAACCGTTTTTTTCAGCCCAACGCACATACATGCGCAACAGCATAGCCGCCCAATCTTGGGCATCCGTGCCGCCTGCGCCGGCATAGATGTTGACGATGGCATCGTAGTCGTCATAGGGTCCGGCGAATTTCAGTTCCTCTTTGAGCGACCGAAAATCTACCGTAATTTTTTCAAGCTGAGCCGTGAGGTCTGTCGTCAAACTCTCGTCGTCAAGGCCGGCAAGCTCGATCATATCGGCAACGTTTTTCTGCAGCTGCCGCCAAGGTTCCAAGCGCGCCGCAAGCTTGGCCTGTTCTTTTGAAACGGCTTGCGCTTCGCCCGGGTTTTGCCAAAAATCAGGCTGGGCAATGCGCTCGTCCAGCACTTTTTTCTGCGCCGTCAAATCAGCAAAATGCAATCGCTCCAAAGCCGCATTGACCTCTGTTTGCAGTGCTTCGGCTTGCCGTTGCACCTCTTGCACGCTACCGCTCCTTGGCTTTCGTGGATTTGATAGCTTTTATCCAGAGTGGCGCAAGGCGACCGGCAAGCTCACCGACAAATTCCTCGCCGCAATTGCTCAGCACACCGATGCTCCACGACTGTTCAGCGAGCATGGCGTCCACGACGGCAACGATCGCATCGCGAGTTACGGCTTTGATACGCTTGGGCACTTGGTAATAGTCGTCGATAATGTCTTCAAAAAAGTAACGTCCGCCGTAACCGTTTGCCGTGCCGCCGACCGTTTGCCCGCCACGCTGAAATCGACCGAGCGCATATGCCTGCGCGGTTTCGAGTTCTTCGGCGGTCAACTTCCCGCTGCGCACGTTCTCAAGCTCGCATGCAATGATGTCGAACAACGCCAGTGCGTTTTTGCGTGACACCTGCGCACCAAAAGACCAACTACTGCTCACCGTATTTTGTTGCCAGCCGGAACTCATTCCATACACTAGGCCACGCTCGCGGGCCGTGCCTAAAATTTTTGAATAAAGCGTTTCGGTGAGCACCGTGTTTGCCAAATTCAAGGCGTCCGTCTCGGGATCACTCAGTCGCCGGTTCAAAAAAAGTTCAAGGTAAAAATAAATGTTTTTGACAGAGCTGTACGGCACATATATCGGTGTAGGCGGCGGCTTCGGCCATTCTTTTGGTAAGGCAAAGCGCTGCCGGCCGCGCGGCAGGTCTATTGCGTCTAAGATTTCTGTGATAGTTTCCTGACGCTTGGGCGTTAAATTGCCGGCAATAACAAATCGCAAGTTGCGTGTCGTGTGCGTCCGCTGGTAGTGGTCGCGTACGTCTTTGAGTTTGACATTCTTCATGAGTCTGAGACGCTCTTGGTCAGTTTTGGAAACGAATCCGATCTTTTCGCTCATCAAAAGACTGAGATGCCGGAAGTGATTGTTAGAGCGCGAGCGCAATTCCTCGTTGACGTTGCCGTACTCGGCGTTGAATTCCTCCCGCAGGAAAAGCGGTTTGGTCATGGCCACGAGCAGCAGGTCGAGAATCCGCTGCCATTCAAAGTCGGCGCATTCGGCTTCGTAAATAATGTCGTAAGATCCGGTTGAAGCATTGTAATAAGCGCCGTTTTTAGAAAGCTGGGCCTGGAACGCATGGGCTTTGGGATAGCCTTCGTGCGCGCCAAACATCAGATGCTCCATTAGGTGCGGCGCTTCGTCTTTTTTGTCTTCCGCTAAATACTCGCCGGCGCGAAAATTAAAGTCAAAAGTCATGACCGTGGCGTCCGGAACATGGACGAACAGGCCGCGGGCACCATTTGCCAGTTTGATTTCTTGAACTGTATGTTTCATAGCTTGAACCCTATTTGCGCTTACGGGCTTTATTTTTTCGCTGGCGCTCGGCCTTGTGAGCTTTTTTCCGCTTTTGGTCAGTGGTATTTTTTTTGGTGCCGGCCGAGGCTTTTTTGGTTTCGAAATCGGCCGCTTCAAATTCGTCATCGGCCTGGCTGATCTGATTTGTGTTGCTCACCGACTGCCGGGCAGCACGCGTCAGTTCGGTTTCAATTGGCGTGTCCAGCTGCTCTTCGGCGACCGGCTGAGCGTGGAAGAGCAAGCGAACAACGTCGGCGCGCAAGGTTTTTTGCATGGCGTCGAACAAAATTTGCCCCTGGCGGCGATATTCCACCAATGGATCGCGCTGGCCAACGCTCATCCAATGGATGCCTTCACGCAAGTGATCCATGTTTTCGAGGTGCTGCATCCAAAGGTTGTCGAGGACTTGCAGATATACGTCACGCTCAACCTTCCGCAAAACTTCCGGCGTAAAAGCTGTTTCGCGGGCCGCGTATTGCTCCTTAGCGGCAGTCAGTAAGCCTTTTTCGAACTTGTCGGTTTCAGTGTCGAATAGGCGGTCGAGCGTAGCTTCATCAAAGTTAAACGCCTCTTGCACGACGCCGTCAAAACCATCGTTCGTTAAATCTTCGGAAGCAGCAAGCACCTTGGCCTCTTCTTCAATAAAGATGTTGACGCGCTTTTTGACGTCAGCCTGGTTGAGCACTTCTCGGCGCATAGCATAGGTTGCCTTGCGGTGGCGGTTCATGACGTCATCGTACTGTACCACACTTTTCCGCTGGTCAAAGTGGAAGCCTTCGACCTTCTTTTGCGCACCTTCGAGGCTTTTGGAAATGATGCGGTTTTCGATCGGCGTGTCTGCGTCGACCTTGAGGCGCTCCATCAGGCTGGCGATGCGCTCACCACCAAAGATGCGCATGAGATCGTCCTCGGTGCTCACAAAAAACTGCGTGATGCCGGGATCGCCCTGGCGCCCAGAACGGCCACGTAGCTGGTTGTCAATGCGGCGTGACTCATGACGCTCGGAACCCAGCACAAAAAGGCCGCCCAGCTCTTTCACACCCTTGCCCAGTACAATGTCAGTACCGCGCCCGGCGATGTTTGTCGCCAGTGTGACAGCACTCTTTTCGCCGGCCTGCGCGACGATTTTGGCTTCACGTTCGTTGTTTTTAGCGTTCAAAATTTGATGCGGGATGTTTACTTTGGTGAGCAAATTGCTTAACACCTCGTTCTTTTCAATGGAAACGGTGCCGAGCAACACCGGCTGGCCTTTTTCGTACAGCATCTTTACTTCGCGGGCGATGGCGTTGAATTTGCCGACTTCCGTCTTATAAATACGGTCGGATCGGTCGATGCGGGCCAGCACCCGGTTCGATGGAATTTCCACCACGTCGAGCTTGTAGATTTGATGAAATTCCTCGGCTTCGGTGAGTGCAGTGCCGGTCATGCCGCCTAGCTTTTCGTACAAGCGGAAGTAGTTCTGGAACGAGATGGTTGCCAGCGTCATGGACTCTTGTTGTACTTCGACGCCTTCTTTGGCCTCGATGGCTTGGTGTAAGCCCTCGTTGTAGCGGCGGCCTTTCAGTAGGCGGCCGGTAAACTCGTCGACAATGACGATCTCGCCGTCGTTGGTCACGACGTAATCTTTGTCGCGTTTAAAGAGTGATTCGGCGCGTAAGGCTTGCTCGAGGTGATAAATGGTGCGGATGTTGTCAGTCGCGTACAGGCTATCGAGGCCGAGCGCTTTTTCGACTTTTTCAACACCTTCGTCGGTCAGAATGACGGTTTTGCGTTTTTCGTCAGTCTCGTAGTGTTTGTCTTTTTGGAGCTGCCGCACCACTTTGGCAAACTGGGCATAGGCATTGCCACTCGTCACACTCGGTGCCGAAATAATGAGAGGCGTTCGGGCCTCGTCGACCAGAATGGAGTCAACTTCGTCAACGATGGCATAGTGCAGCGGCCGCTGGCGCAACTGGTCGGTTTCGCGCACCATGTTGTCGCGCAGATAGTCAAAGCCGAACTCGTTGTTAGTGCCATACGTCACATCGGCTTCGTAAGCTTCGCGGCGGGTGCATGGTTTTAGGCGTCGAAAGCGCTCGTCTTCATGCTCTTTGTTCATGAATTTTGGGTCGTACATGAAAGATTTTTCAGCAATAATGACGCCCGTCGAAAGTCCTAAAAAACTGTAAACCTGCGCCATCCAGCCGGCATCGCGCTGTGCCAGATATTCGTTCACGGTCACCACATGCACACCTTTGCCGGTCAATGCGTTCAAATAAACTGGCGCCGTCGCTACCAGCGTTTTGCCTTCGCCGGTCTTCATTTCGGAAACATTGCCTTCGTGCAGCACCATGCCGCCAATCAGTTGCACGTCAAAGTGCCGCTGGCCAAGCGCGCGGGTTGCGGCTTCGCGCACTACTGCAAAGGCGTCGGGCAAAATTTTGTCGAGCGACTCTTTTTTGAGCCGCTTTTTTAGCACTTCGGTCTGGTCCTTGAGTTTTTTGTCGGACATCTTTTTATATACATCGCTAAGCGCGTTGATCTCTTTGACACGCTTTCGCAACCGTTTCACTGTGCGGGCTTGCGGGTCACCCAATATTTTTTTTAGGATGCTGTTCATAACACCATGTCTCCCTTTGTCGATTCAGAACGTCACGTGCTATTGTAGCGTTTTTAGGAAGAAAACGCGAGTGGTTTCTCCTGCGAATTTCCAGCAAATGCCCGGTTTATTGTAAAAAACAGAACACGTAGTTCGCAGATTTTTATGAGTACTATTAGATTCCGGGCAAAAGTTTACAAGCCGTCGAACCCTGCACTCATCACGTGGATGATGACGAAACTACAATCGTCAGAGATTTTCTGCTGGATAGGCTGGCTCAGCATCCCGATTACCAGATTGGCAAGAACGTTACTGCCGACGACCTCTGTAAAGGTGTTTAAGCCGGGCTGCGCTTGAGTCGTGCTAGGACGCGCCGATGAAGCCCGCGCCTGCCATGCATGTCTTTGTATTTCTTGAGCCGATTTTTGAGTTTTTCTTCGGCAATATCAACTGCAGCATAGACGTTAATAGTCGATTCTTTAACCATCAGTACTTCGTGCGGCGCATGCAGTACAACCTCGCAAGTGCGCTCATTTTTGCCATGCGCTTTTGATTCTTTGAGCCTTACTTCGGCGTGCAAGCTTTGACGTACATTTCGCGGCAAATAGTGGTCGAGGCCGCCGATTTTTTTCACCACATATTTTTTGAGGTCGTCACCCACTTGCATGTGGACACCTGCAATATCGAGTTTTTGAATCATACAGCTACCTCCTTTAGATTTCTGCTTGATTACCCATAAAGGGGCGCAAAACTTCGGGGATGACGATGTGGCCGGCAGCGGTCTGAAAGTTTTCCATGATGGCGGCCATAGTGCGGCCAAGCGCGAAGGCCGTGGCGTCGTTAGTGTGCACGAGGTCGACTTTTCCGTCTTTGGTACGTTTGGTGCGGATTTTGAGGTCGCGCGCCTGGTAGTCGGTCATGTAGTCGGCAGTGTGCGTTTCGCGGTACTTTTGCTGGCCCGGGAACCAGCACTCAATGTCGATGCCGCGCGCGTTCGGTTTGCCAATGTCGAACGTACATTTTTGTAGTAGTTGGTACGGCAGGCCCAGCTGCTGGACCAAGTATTCTTGGATAGCGATTTGCAGCTTATGCTCGTCCAATCCAGTTTCTGGCGTGCTAAACACCTCCATTTCGAGCTTGTCGAACTGGTGCATACGGATGATGCCCTCGGCGTCCTTGCCATAGGTACCGGCCTCGCGGCGGAAGCTCGTGCTGTAGCCGATGTAGCGAATCGGCAGCTGCTCTTCCGGCAAAATTTCGTTCCAGTACATCGTGCACAAGGTGTGTTCGGCGCTGGCGTTGAGCCATAGGTCGTCTTCGGGCTGGCCGGCGCGGTAAGTGACTTCCTCGGCATTCAAGCGGGCGCTGGCCACGTACGGCTCAGTGCGTAGCATCGCCGGTGGCAATATGGGCGTGAACGGCTTGGCGTCCAGGTGTAAATCGTTTTCGTCGATGAGCTTTTGCAAAATATTTTCGTCGGCGAGCGTTTGCAGCACAAATTGGACGATAGCGAATTGCAGGCGCACGAGGTCACCCTTAATGTACGCGAAGCGGCTGCCGGCAATTTTTGCGGCGCGTTTTTTGTCGATGAGGCCGCGCGGCTCGGCCAACTCCCAGTGTTGCTTGGGCGCAAAATCGAACTTTGCCGGTTCGCCTACTTTTTTGGCAATGAGATTCTCGTCTTCACTCGCACCAACCGGCACGTCGGTGAGCGGCATATTCGGCACAGCTTTCAGCAATTTTTGATAGTGCGTTTCAACGCCAGCCAACCGCTCTTCGCCCTGGGCAAGTTCCGATTTTATCAGCTTGCCCTGCTGCACGAACTCGTCGCTCGGCTTGCCGCCAGCTTTCTTAATTGTGTCGGTGTTTTCGTTCCGTTTGCGGCGCAGCACCTCAACGCTGCTAAGCAATTCGCGGCGCTCCTCATCAAGCTTCAACAAACCTGCCACGTCAACGTCGTAGCCCTTTTGCTTCGCTTTGGTCTGGACTTCGTCGGCGTTATCGCGAATAAACTGAATATCTAGCATGACCCTAGTATACCTCGCTATGGGCGTTTCGTCAGGAGTTTTGGCCGTTATTGTTGCCTGCGATACATGCCAGTGCTTGCAGCGTAAAGGTTGCATACTGGTCCGCCAGCCCTTCGATGCCGTAGCGACAAATAATCTGGCGATCGCCGTTGCCACGAGCAAATGGTGTGCCTTCCGCTAAATCGAGACTTCTTGCCATATTTGGGCCGGAGACGTACACCATTTCTGCTTCATCCGGTAGCATCATCCCTATGCCCACGTGACTCGCGCTGACCACGGCAGCAAAGCCCAGCTCTTCAGCCGCGAGAGCATCAATAGCCAGCACTTCCTTTTGCGGCCGATACCAGGCGGTGGTAAAATTGTCCTGGGCGCCGTCAGGATGGAAGCCTTGGTATTTCACCCGCATACGGCCATTGTCGGTTGGCATGTCCAGCGTAACATCTGTTTTGCGCGGCCTCTGCGGATTATGTAAATTGCGGCGTTCCCACGCTGTTAAGACGTTTGCTGGATTATGTACGACCTCCGTTACTGCCGAGCCAGAATCCCAGTACCAGCGCTGCCGATGGCTATCATCAAAACGTCGTTTCCTAAAAGTTGTAATCTCAGCTTGCACAAAAGTAGCTAGGGACTTATCGGACTCGCCGAGAGTCTGTAGTGCCGGCCCCATAGCGGATACAAGATCAGTGTAGAGCTTCGGAGCTTGAGCCCTTAATTCTTCATGACTTTGCGCCAAACTATGCATGTTCGTAGTTATATAACTAAATCATGAATAAATCAACTATTGCCTCCCCGTTTTTGGATGGCCTCTATGGTGAGTTTGGTACGTTCGCGGGCGTAAGTGCAGAATTCGCACGGGCCACCCATGATTGACTCACCCATCGGCGGCATTTTGTCACCGTCCATGCAGGCCTTCATTTTGAGCAACGCCGGCTCAATCCAATCTGTGTTACCTTTGTATGGAATAAGCTTGGTCTTGAACTCGACCTTGTTGAAAAAACCGTCAAGATCCATCCGGCCGTTGGTGTACACAAAATAAGCAGTGTCACTCACCGGCAAACCATTTTGGCGCACAAGCCATTGATAGACTTCGACCTGCCGCTTGTAGCTGATTTGCCAGCCGGAATCAATGCCCACCTCTTTATCTTTGGCCGTGGCTTTGTAGTCAACCACCATGACTTCGCCGTTCGGATTGACCCACAAATCGTCGACCGCGCCAAACACCAGCAAGTTTGTCGGCGCATGCGGTGCCTGGACGCCGACAAACGTCTCTCGCCAGTCATCGAGCTTGTCGTGTGCAAACGGAATGGCATCGACTTGGTACTCAACCATAATTGGATGCGGCTCACCTTTTGCGCGATAACCATCAAACTCTTTTTTGAACAATTCGTCGATGGCTTTGTTGATGTTGAAGGGCGGCCCAGACGGTTGCTTGATCTTAAGCCGGACATCGAGCCAAAAACAGCGCGGGCACTGCATAAAAAGCTCGATCTTGCTGCGGCTCACCTTGAACGGTGCACTCTGTCCAGGTTTGTACGGCTGGCTCCGCTCCCTCCAATAGTTCATTGGCTGCATTATATAGCAGATCGTACGAGACTACTATGCCCCACTATCGACACGCGAGCTGTTAGTGACAACACTTAGTTATTACTGCTTCAATCGAAGTACGGCCAGTGATTCAATGTGCGGCGTGCGCGGAAAAAAATTGAAAACTTCGAGGTACTCGATGGCATATAAATCTTGCAAGAGCGCCAGGTCACGTGCTTGAGTTGACGGATTACAGCTCAGGTAGATAATTTTTACTGGCTGAATAGCTTCAACCGCTTCGACAACTTTTTTGTGCAGCCCCGCACGCGGCGGGTCGAAAATCAGCGTACCACCATCGCAGTATATATATTTATTCGGCTCGGTTTCGGCAGATTCTTCGACAACCTGCGCCTCAAGTCCGGAAGCCGCAACATTCACGCGCGCCATGGCTATTGTTGCCGCGTCGAACTCGATTAAATTGACCCGTTTGCCTGCCACACTGAGTCCGATAGTGCCGACGCCGGCATACATGTCTGTCACGTCGTCATCCTGGCAAAAGGCTTTGATGCGGGCCAGTGCCAACTCAAAAACTGGTAAATTGACCTGAAAAAACGAATCGGCATCGTAAGTAAATTGCTTGCCAAGCAACGAGTCGTGCAGCCGGACATCGCCAAGCTCGTACAAAAGTTTGGTCGGCACTGAGGCCGGACTTTTTGGATTAGAATGATAGATACGCAAGCCCTGCACGCTATCCGGCAGATGCAGCCGGGTAAACTTTTCGAGCTTAACGAACAGCGAAATCACAGCATGGCCAGCTTGGTCACAACGGATAATCATGGTCTTGAGGTCGCCAGCCCGCGGCCGCAGTTTCTGAAGCTCGTCCAGAAGCGCATGTGCCGCCCGATCGATTGCCGGCAACGCCAAAGCGCTGCCATCGACGATTGTTTTTTGATGACTACCGCGGTTATGCAGCGCCAGATGCAAGCCAGTCTCGTCACCCCAAAAGCTATATTCCATTTTGTTGCGATAATGAAAAAAGTGCATCATGTCGGCAGGCTGAGTTGCCAGTTGGACGGCATTTTTGGGCAGCGCGACATGCTCGTGGGCAAATAGCCCTTCGGTAATTTGCTGCTTATATCTTCCTTCTTGCTCAAACTGGATGATTTGCCAGGGGCTCGTTGCCAAGTAATTTTGCTCTTCTGGCTCAATGCGTTCTGGCGAAGGCTCGATGATCTCGGTAGCAATCGCTTCAGCAAAGGACCGTTTTTTGCTGAAGACGCGTGCTCGGACCAGTTCACCTGGCAGCGCATTCCACACGAAAATCTTTTGGCCCTGCTCAAGCGTTGCCAGGCCTTGGCCGCCATGCACGAGTTTCTCGATCCGAACGGTCTCGATGTGGTCGGCCATACTCGTCCGCCTACTTCTTTAAAATTTCTAGAATGCCAGCCGGCGTTTCGGCCACGGCAAAAGGATGATGCGTACGTAATAATTCCGCATCATTGTAACCCCAAGAAACCGCAATAGCCTTTATGTGGACCCGGCGGGCACCGTCGATGTCGCGTTGCTCATCACCAATATACACGCACTTTTTGCGATCGATGTGGTTGATGCGAGTTATCCGGCGAAGCACGCCGGCTTTGTTGAGCAGGCCAACGCCGCCGTAAATCGCATCAAAGTACATTTCCAGATGATTCAGCCTCAAAAACTTCTCGACGTTTTGAGCACTATTTGTACTCATTACCAGCATGCGGTGGCCTTGCTCGTGCAATGTGCGAATCACCTCTGCCATGCCGGCAAAGATTGGCACTTCGGCGATGCGGGCCGTCATGATTTTCCGGCCACGTATCAACAACGATGGTGCCTGGTATAAGGGAACTTTGACTTCCTTGATTACTTTTCGGATTGGCATCCGCCGCATGCGCGCCACATCTTCGGGCGTTTGCGCGCCCTGCCAACCCGTAAGCTCCCGAAAAATACCGATAACCAGCATCAAACTATCGGCAATCGTGCCATCGAAGTCAAAAATGATTGTCTCGTTCTCTGTCATATTTTTATGGGTGAAGCAGGGCGGCAAAAATCTGCCAGGCCATTGCCGTTTTCGCCACTACACTAATAATCATGAATATGCGTTCGCCGTACAGGTAATCCACCCATTTGCCTTGAGCTTTGTGCTGCAAATAAAAGTTTGCCGCCAGTGCTACGAATATGATCGCCATGCTGCCGTACAACCAATATACAAAGCTCGGCAAATGCGTTGCCCCATACAGGTGAGTGGCAAATGCATAGAACAGCAGCACAAATCCAGGTAACAAGCCAGCCAAACATGCGAGGCGGTAACTCGACCATTCGAGCAAAGGCCTGGCCCTGGCCCGCAAGTCTACGAACAAACCAACGATGTACATACTGGCGGTAAGCGCCATAATCATAAGCAGGCTCGAGAGGTCATACACACCGCCAAGCAAGGCGACAACGCCCAGAATAAGAGCAGCCGTGCAGGCATATTCTATCCAGCGAACACGATTGCTGCCACGATTCAGCTCAACTTCATAGCGTTTGCGGTACACGGACGCACTAACGACATGGGCAACCCCGGCTAGCAGCAAAAAGAACGCAATCAAAAACGCGATATTGACTTCAAACAAACGATGGACCGCGGCGACCAACACCGTTTGGCCGGTCGCCGAAAGTAACGGATCGGGCGCAACGTAATTGGTCGTGACAGTGACATCGTGCGTAGTGCTAAGCAGCAAGATTGCTGCCGCTTGCACTATGAAAATAACAGCAAGCCAGATGTTCCACTTATAAAACTGCCCTAGGCGTGGCTGTAGCGAAGAAGTTGGTACGGTTTCCGGCTTTGGAGTTTCGATGGGCACGGCTGCAACACTTTTCACGTTGGTTTTGCTTTTGGCGTTCGCAGATTTGGGAGCGATTTTGGCGCGCGCCTTGTTTTTTGCATGCGGGCGAGAAGGTTTGCTCATGCTAGACATTATACAGATTCACCCAGGTTTGCCGCATAGTTTAGAACTTTAGAGCGGCTTGTATGGCACGTGGCACAGCCCTTGCCCGGTCCGCTCGGCGTATTTTTGGTGATGGTTTTCAGCGCGGTAAAAGGGGCCAGCTGGTACAATTTGGGTCACAATGGGATCTTTAAGCGTTGGTTGGACTTCATCGCGGATCTTCTCGGCGCTGGCAAGCTGTCGTTCGTTCAAGTAAAAAATAGCCGAGCGGTAGTTGTCACCGACATCCGGCCCTTGGCGATCAAACTGCGTTGGGTCGTGCAGTCTGAAAAAGTGCCGCACTAATGTTTCGTACTGGACCTTGGCAGGATCATATTCGACCCAGACCGCTTCAGCGTGACCAGTCCCGTGAGCGCTTACCTCTTCGTACGTAGGATTTTCGGTCTGGCCGCCAGTGTAGCCAACCAGTGTCTTTTTAATTCCAGGGATTTGATCGAGATAGTATTGCACACCCCAGAAACAGCCTGCTGCAAAAATCGCCTGCTGCATTGCCTATTCACTCACTGTTACGTCGTGCCAAAAAGCCACGTAGTTGCTGAAATCTTTTTTGACTTTCTCGATCGCTGTTGCAAGAGGATGTGGGTAGCTCCAGGCGCTGTCTTTACTCCATCCTTCGCCGTCGTTACCGACATCAAAATATTGGCATACACCCTTCCAGGGGCAGGTATAGGGCGTTGAACTTTCGCGTAAAAAAGCCTTGTTAACAGATGACGGCGGGAAATACCAATTTTGTTCAATATAAATGAGATCTTCCTTTGGCGCCTCGGCAATAACCTTGCCCTTCCATGTCGCTTTCATCGCTTCCCCCTCGATTTTTACGGCCAATTTCTAGTATAACAGCTTGCTCGTGAAACAGCTATTGCTTTTTCTAAACTATTATTGACTAATTGCAAAAATGGCGTATAATTCGCTTATAAGTTCTTGAGGTGTTGAGAGTGCTTCGAGAGTAAGGAGTTTCGGATGAAGAGTCTCAAAGTTTTGGGCGGTGCGAGTGCAATGGGCATCATAACGGCCGCAATGGTCGCTGTTCCGGTCTTTGCTTGCTTTCCCCAAGGTAAAATTGTTAAGACAGTACAAGACGTTACTTCGAAAAGTGCTGTCAGCGACGCGAACGAAGCCGCGAACGCTCTGAGCGTTATCCAAGGTGATGTCCTGACCTACACCGTTACGGTCAGCAACCAAGAAACGAAAGTTGGCAGCAAAGGCGAAGATCAAATGACCAACACTACGTTGACCGACACGCTGCCGGCTGGCGTCCAATTGATCAGTAACCCTGGCCAGACAACTATTACCGAAAATCTTGGTACGATTAGCGCCAAGGGTAGTGTTACGAAATCGTACCAGGTGAAGGTTACAGCCACTACCGACGGCGCGGTACTAACCAACAAGGCCTGCTACACGAGTGGCAGTAACCTTGGTTCCAAGTACAACCAAAGCGGTTGCGACGCTGCTGTTGTCAAGGTGACAGTTCCGGTCCCAACACCAACTCCGACACCGACCCCTACGCCCCCACCGGCGGCTCCTACGCCCACTCCAACACCGACGCCGGTGACTCCCACGGCTACAGCCCTGCCTAACACAGGTGCCGCAACCTTCTTGGCGCCAATTGCAGCTTTCGTTACCGCTGCCGGTGCATACATCGTGCGTTTTGCCTACCTCAAACGGCACATTGCCTAAGGATCGTCAGACCAATAGATGCAAAGAACCCTCTGACACCAGAGGGTTCTTTCACTTTTTGAGGTGCCACTTATCGTCAGCGCCTTTCTCATACTTTTGCTTTACAGCATCCCACGCAACCTTACGGGCAACGCTCTCCTGCGAGTCATTACCGCGCCGCGTGCTGGGAGCTTTATATTCTTTCAGAGCGTTGTTGAACGCCTCTTTAAAAATTTCCTGCGCGTGTTGCGGTAACACATTCGTCACATTATCAGGCAAGTCTTTAATTGAATTATATGGCATCGTCCCTCCTCACTTCTATTGTAACAAGAAGCTGCAAGCGCTGGGAATTGCCAATGTCCGACTGCCGTCGTCTCAGGATACGAGCGCATAGCTCACGCGGATGCGGCTGTCTTTTTTTTTAATCTTGGTGATGATGACCTTGCCTAGCTGCGAGACGTCGGCCAAGTGCGTGCCGCCACAACAAATATAAAAATCGTTCGGATAGACAGCGAGGTGTACCTGCTGGTATTGCTCAAGAATTCGCTCAGGAATATAGGCACTATATTTTCGTGCCTCGTCACTTGGCACGCGTTTGACTCCAATGGCTCCGCCTTTCGCTACCAACGCCTGCAATTGCGCTTCAATTTGGCGAGCAATACTTTCGGCCTCACTGGCATCAAAGGCACCATCGTATTCTACAAAGCTCATGTTTGGATAGTGCGCGCCGCGGCCAGGCTTCCATGCCTTACCAATTCGCTGGATGGCATAGTCGATAAGATGTCCGGCACAATGCAGACGAGAATTCAAAAAGCGGCGATCCTGGTCAATCCTACAGCGGACTTGCACTCCAGCTGCCGGTGCATCACCTTCGAGCACACCATCGTGATAAATCACACCCTCTTTGTCTTTGCTTACTTCAGCAATAAGTAATTGTCCACCTGGCCAGTCGATTGTTCCAAGGTCAAAGTCCTGTCCGCCGCCGCCTGGATAAAAGCAAGTCTGATCAAGCACCAGCCGGCAATTACCTTCATCTTGGCCCTCGGCACTTACAATTTTTGCGTCGCATTCTCGAAGTGCATAGTCGTCGAGATAAAGTTTGCGAGTTCCCTGTTCAACAGCTGAAAGCGGTAGTTCTTGAGGTGAGTTTATCTTTGTAGGCCGTCGAGTTTCAAACTTAATTTCGGGGTAGATTGACTTGGTGGTTTCGTCGATGTCGCGGCGCAGTTGCGGAAAAACAACGCCTTCGCGGGCAGTTACACCTTCCAGCATCCAGAACAAGCGCTCGCTATGGCCATAGCCGCAGGCCGGCGGCATGCCGTACTCAAGCATTTCCACAAAGTCGATGTCAAGCATCATCGCTTCGTCATCACCAGCGTCACGCATTTGCTGTTGCTCGACAAAGCGAGCGAGCTGGTCAATCGGATCGTTCAGCTCGCTGTAAGCCTTGCAAGCTTCAGTCCCGCCAAGCAATAAATTAAATTGTTGGGTGAGACGGTCATCGTCCGGCTGCAGCTTGGCGAGGGGCTGTAGGAACGCTGGAATGTCAACCAAAAACGCCGGCCCAGCCACTTCTACTCTGATTTTTTTCCAGAGTTTATCGAGCACACGTGAGCGGTTGTCGATCTTTTCGACTTCACCACCGACTTTTTTGAGCTGCGCTACCGCCTCTTCGAGCGTGCAAGTAAAAACATCCAGGCCGTATCGTTCGCGGATAACCCGCACAAAGCTCACATGAGGCCAATTCTCGCCGTCTGCACCAAAATCAATGACTTGCCCGTTCGCCAGCTTGAACTGTCGTCTGCCCCACGTCGCGTCAACAATCGTGCGAATCATCATTTGGGTAAATTGTATGCCCTGCTCCCAGTCAGCGTACGCCCAATACCACTCCATGGCGACGTGCTCGGGCAAGTGTTCGTCAGAGTAGTTTTCGTTGCGGAAGCGCGGACCAATGTCGAAAACTTTTTCGTAGCCAGCACCAAGCAAGCGCTTGAGTGGCAATTCATGGCTGATGCGCAGGTAAAAATCTTGATTGAGCGCGTCCATATGCGTGACAAACGAGTTAGCGTCGGCGCCGCCGGTTGTATGTTCCAAAACCGGCACGTTAATCTCAATGAAACCGTGATCGATCAGATACTGGCGTGTTGCCTGCCAAAACGTGCTGCGGCGAATGAAACGGTCGCGTACACCCTGGTTGATATTCATGTCCACGTAACGTCTACGCAGGCGCTCTTCTTTGTTAGTAAAGCCATCATGCGTCGTCGGCAGTGGCCTGAGAGATTTCGTGAGTAATCGCAAGTGCTGTACGTCCACTGAAATTTCGCCGGTTTTAGTTTTAACGACTGTGCCGTGCGCTTCGATAAAGTCGCCGGCGTCAAGCAGCGGCAACTGGTCGAAGCTCAGCTGACTATCTGGTGCTTGCAACGACACAACCTTGTCGGCCGCCAAAAACAGCTGGAGCAAGCCGCTCATATCCCTGATAACAACAAAAGCAATTTTGCCAAACTTGCGGATATTAACAATGCGTCCCACGACGCTTACCTGCTGATTTTCAAGTCCGGCAAATTTTTCGGTAATGTCTGCCGAAGCGTGCGTGCGTTCGGCGTGCGCCGGATAGGGGTTGATGCCCAGCTGTTTCAGTTCCTCGAGTTTGCGTAGCCGCTCGTTACGGAGCTCTTTGAGTGTCGCCATATGTGTCCTTTATTTCACCATTTTATCACGAAAGCACCCCAGTTGCTTGGTCGCAGTACCGGGGTGTTTTGATAGGAAACTCTCGTACTACGACTAGAGCTTTGGCTTTGAGATCATACCGACGAAAAAAGCAATCATGATGCCAAGCCCTTAGCCGATCTCAACGATTGTGTAGGTGGTTGTTTCGGCCGGCGTATGGATCTCCACGCTGTCGCCCTTTTTTTTACCGAGCAAAGCCTGACCGATTGGCGATTCGTCCGAAATTTTGCCGTTGAGCGGATCGGCCTCAACCGTGCCCACAACCTGAAATTCTTTGGCTTTGCCACCTGTGCTTGCAAGCTTAACGGTCGAGCCAAGCACCACTTTGCCGTCTTTTTTTGGCGCTGTTATAACTTGCACGTTGGCCAGGATATGCTCGATCTCGGAAATACGCGCCTCGTTACGCTCCTGGTCTTGTCGGGCAGCACTATATTCCATATTCTCAGTCAAATCACCAAACTCGCGGGCAGTTTTGATGCGATCGGCGATTTCGGCCCGCAAGCCGACCAGCTCGTCTAGCTCTTCTTTTAGTTCGTTAACCCCATCTTGGGTCAGGTGGAACAGTTTCTTCATGATATTTCTCCTTACGGTCTCTAAATCCTGGCACTTGGTCGACGGTCGCCCCCATTATATCCTACGTCTGCATAGAAGCAATGGCTTCCGTAATGTTCTCCATTTTTATCATTTGTGTGTCCGAATTGGCACGTCTTTTAAGCTCGCACTGGCCGTTTGCAATACTTTTCTCACTCACCACAACCCTATACGGAAGACCGATGAGGTCGGCATCGGCAAATTTTTCGCCAGCTCGTGCATCTCGGTCGTCATATAGTACCGTAATGTCAGCCTCAGTCAAGTTTTTATACATCATATCCGCCGCCTGTATGACTCCTTCGCTCGTTCCCAAAGGTACCAAGTATACACGAAACGGTGCGATTGACTCTGGCCAAATCAACCCCTTCTCATCGGCAAACTGTTCGGCAAGCAACCCCACAAGCCGGCTAACGCCGATGCCATAACACCCCATAATAATCGAGTGCTGCTTGCCCTTCTCATCAGTAAAGAACAGTCCAAGTGCATCACTGTATTTGCTCTCAAGTGGGAAAATATTGCCAACTTCACAAGCTTTAAAAGATTCGTATATTTTACCGGTTTCAGGGTGACGATCGCCAGCCTTCGTTTTTTTAAAATCGTAGAAATGCGGCGGCTCTGGCACGTCACGCCCGAAATTGACGTCAACGGCATGATAGCCAGTCTTGTTCGCGCCAGTTTCGAAATTACAAAGCCCTTCTAGCGAATCATCGCAATAAAAGGAGACCTCTTCAGGTAAGTGCACCAGTCCGGCATAGCCCAGCGCAGCACCCGTTCGTTGCCTAACGGTCTCCTCATCAGCGAGTTTAAGCATTTTGCAACCGATTACCTTCTTCAACTTGATTTCGTTAACCTCGTAGTCTGAACGTAGCGCTACAGCAACAAAAGCGCCATCGTCAGTCACATAAAAGAGCGTCTTCGTACTTTGTTCGATTGTGATATGCAAATGTTCGAGTAAGGCCTTGACGCCAACGACGTTATCACCTTGAATTTCTTTCAGTGGTCGCAACTCCTCGGATGGATTGGGCTGAGCTATCTGCGAAGCAGCCACCTCTTGGTTAAAATATAACTCCGTCTCTGGTACGTGGAATACCAAGTCCTCACCGATATTGCTCCGCGTTTGGTATTCGTCACTAAACTTTTCGGTGAAGTAACCGCCGTCTGCATAGGTACGATAGGTAATGTCGCCGATGCCGAGCCGCTTATACACCCGGCCGTAAGCCTTGGCAACGCGTTCATACAGCTCAGTATGCTCTGCTTGCGAGCGCGCGAACGAATACATGTCTTTCATGACAAATTCGCGGCCGCGAAGCAAACCGCTTTTGGCGCGCAATTCGTTACGGAACTTGTTTTGAATTTGGTACACGTACAGCGGCAGGTCTTTGTAGGAACCGACAAACTCTTTGAGCGCATCGACAACAGGTTCTTCGTGCGTTAAACCAACGCCAAGCTCTGTGCCGTTTGCTAGCTTCGTTTTAAACCAATTGTCCACTTTGTTGTCGTCCCAGCGATCGGTTATTTTCCAAATGTCTTTTGGTTGCAAAACGGTCATTTGCACTTCTTGGCCACCAATCGCGTTCATTTCTTCGCGGACAATTTGAGCAATGTTGTCGAGCACCCGCTTGCCGAGCGGCAAAAAGGCATAAACGCCGGCCATTTCTTTGTGGATATACCCGGCCCGAATTAATAGTCGGGCGTTTTTGGCGACCTCACCTGCTGGCGTATTTTTTGTTGTCTTGGTAAACAGTTGTGATGTTCGCACGTTTTCTCCTTGCTTCAGATACGTTCAGTTATAACTACAAACTACAAATAGTCGGCCGCGAGGCCGGAAGCATCTTAGCAACGATCGGAGAATAACAGTTCATTACACGAACATTATACACCTAGTGATGGATAAAAAGTACGTAAAAAGCTAAGAAGTTTTTGAGACCATGAATCATCATGCCTGCCCAGACCCGGCCCGTTTTTTCGCGAACGTAGCACAAGACCAATGACAAAGTAAACGTATCGATTCCCGCCGTCCACAGCAGGCCGCCGCCATCGCTCTCAAACAAGTGCGGCATGGCGAACAGCGCACTCGTTAAGATAGCTGCCCCGATGAATCGCATATGGCGCCGCAAACCGTTGAACAAAAAGCCGCGAAATATTATTTCCTCAACCAGTGGAGGCAAAAGGACGAGACTCAAGAAGGTCAAAATAAGATCGCCATGCGTTGCAACCATCTGAAAGCCGACATCCTGCTGTTGGTTAATATTAATATGTGTAACGCTCGTCGCAAAATTGATTGCCAGAATATAGAGAGTGAAGTAGACGACTGTGCCACCAAAGACATAGACGAAATCTCCAGGCCGTGGCTTGGTAAGTCCGAGCGCCGCCAAAACCCTCTTGTATTTGCGGATGCGGATAAACGCCCACAAAAGCAACACCGTTATTGCTTCGTCCAGTAGAACGTAAAAAAACTGGGCGCTTATGGAGGTATTAAGCCAGTTGTCGGCATAGGCTGATGACCAATGGCGCAGGCCAGCATACACCGAAAGCAGCACGCCGCCGCTGTATAGCGCTATCAAATAGACACCCAGTGCTACGACCACCGCCGTAAAGCCACTCCACAACTCAGGACGTGCGGATTTTTTGTCGGTTCGCTGTTCGTCCGTCGGAACGGCATGGTCAGAAGTACTTTTTGACATCCGAAATAGTAATTAAAACAACGAGTGCTAGCAGAAAAACGTAGCTGCTGCCATAAATGATCTCTTCGACTTTCTGTGTCAGCGGTTTTCTGAACAAGCGCGACAGCACCATAACATACAGTCGGCCGCCATCAAGTGCCGGGATCGGCAAAATGTTCATGATAGCCAATGTGAGCGAAATAACCGCTACGATCAGCAACATGAATTGATAGCCAAGCAAGCTGCCAGCCTTAAGTACCACAAAAATTCCCACCGGCCCAGAGACTTGCGCGCTTGCTGCGGCCGTATTGCCATGGAACAGACTGGAGATGGCCGTGCCAAGTCCTTGAAAAGTAAGTGCTGTAAATTGCCATGCTGTCCCAAGCGCCACGATAGGTGCGGACCATGTGGAGCGAGTCAAAGTATATTCTGCTGGCGAAACGCCCAGATACCCCTCCTGCTGTCCAGCCTTTTGTGCTGCGGTAATTTGAGCGGTGCTGCGGAATGCTACCACGGCCGTCCGTTGCTGGCTGCCGCGCTTATATTGCATCTGCATGCGCGTTCCAGCATACGTTTTGGTGATGTCCGATAGTTGCGCAGCTGATTTGATGGCTTGCAAGTGATTGCTCGGGCCGAGCGCTTCAAGCTGATCACGCGCTTGCAGTCCTGCCTTGCTGGCTGGCGAGTTCGGCTCGACGTAGCCAACGAGCACCGCATTGCTCGAAGTTTTGGTATCACCAGCGACCTTGAACTGATTGCTCACCAACTGCGGCATGCCAACCCAAGCCAAAACCATAAGCATTCCGAGTGCTACCAGCAAATTAACCCACACGCCCGCCAGCATGATTTTTGTCTTGATACGCAAACTTGCCGCCCCAAAGCTGCCAGGTTCGGTATCGGAATCGTGCTCGCCTTTGAGCTTTACGAAGCCACCTATCGGCAGCCAGTTTACACTAAACTCAAACTTTTGGCTGCCTTTGCCGACTTTGCGGGCCCACATGCGCGGCGGGAAGCCAATGCCAAACTCGTCGGCACCCACGCCGTTGCGGCGCGCTACCCAGAAATGCCCCAGCTCGTGCACAATCACTAATCCTACGAACAAAACAATGCCTAGTACGAGCAAGAAGACCGACATTATTTTCCAAACCTCCGGTGACAGGGCAGTATCCGTACAAAACTCTCTAGCATAATATATGTATATTGTAGCAAGCTTGCTATAAATACGCCCGGATTATACCGTCATTATTTCAGCTTCTTTGGTCTTGGCCGCAGCTTCGGCGCTGGCATGAGCCTTGTTCATGGCTTCGTCGATTTGTTTCTCGAGGCGTTTACCGTCGTCTTCGCCAATTTGCTTATCTTTTTTAGCGCGAGCGACGGCATCGAGTGCATCATGGCGAATATTACGCAGGGTGATCATACAATCTTCTTGCTTTTGGCCGACTTGCCTGACGATTTCGCGACGGCGTTCTTCGTTAAGCGGTGGAATTGGCACTCGTACTAAGCGGCCGTCGTCGCTTGGGTTCAAGCCAAGGCTCGGATTGTCGCGAATGGCGCTGGCAATTGCTTGCAAATTATTCGGATCGAACGGCGAAATCTGAATCAGCTGCACCTCTGGCGTCGTGACGGTCGCAACTTGATTAAGCGGCATGGGCGAGCCATAAGCCTGCACCATGACGCCGTCAAGCATGCTGGGGTGCGCCCGGCCAGTGCGCAGCTTGCGCAGCTCGTCCTGAAAATGCCCTACTGCTTGCGTCATCTTGGTTTCGTACTGGTGCATGTCCATAGGCTATCCTTTACCTTTTATATATGATTGTAGCAGCTCTATCGACGGAGCGAGGCCTTTTTTGGCCGGCTCGCCGGCTATTAGCTTGGCTTGCAGCTCGGCAGGCATTAACCAGCCATATGACGTGAAATCATCTTGCTTGTAGGGTGGCACGTTGTCGGCGCGATACAAAAACAGCACCTCAAAATACGGGACACCGCTCTGTTCGGGCGTAACCTTACCTACATACGCTACGTCTGCGCTGGTAATCGACAGTCCAAGCTCTTCTGCAAAGCCGCGCACAATTGCCGCCTCATAAGTCTCGCCGGTTTGCACATGCTCCCCAACACTAAAATCCAACCCACTCGGTGCAATTTTTTTCTGAGCTGTACGGCGCGGCACCCAAAGTTCGCCACGTGCGTTGATGATAAAGGCATTTGCGGCGCGAACAAATCCGGGGACACCGGCGACCAGCTTCATAACGTCTTCGCGTATGATTGTGCCGGTTTTTTCGTCACGCCCGTCAACAAGGTCAAGCACTTCGTCTGGTTCATCCATGAGACTCATACCATAACTATAGCAAGCTTCCTGCTGGGGCGATCCCGGAGTACTATTCGCCTTCGCCGAGCGCCATGCGGCTAAAGCGCCGTACGACCAGATTTTCGCCGAGCTTGGCGTTGTTTTCTTTCAAAAAGTCGCCGACAGTTTGGTCGGGGTTCTTGACAAAAGGCTGGTCAAGCAGGCACTTTTCAGCAAAGTATTTTTTCAGCATGCCTTCTACGATTTTTGCCACCATGTTTTCGGGTTTGCCCTCGTTTTTGACTTTCTCGGTGAATTCGGCGGCAACGCGTTCGCGTTCTTCGGCCGGCACATCGTCGGCGCTCACAAAGCGCGGGTCAGATGCGGCAATGTGCATAGCAATATCTTTGACCATAGCAGCGAAAATTTCGTTGCGCGCCACAAAGTCAGTTTCGCAGTTAATCTCAACGAGCACGCCGATACGGTTGTCGTGCAAATAGCTGCCGATGACGCCGGCGCGCGCTTCGCGTTCGCCTCGTTTTTCAGCCTTGGTCAAGCCCTTTTTGCGCATTTCGGCGAGCGCTTTGTCAAAGTCGCCATCGGCTTCATCAAGCGCCTTTTTAGCATCGGTCATGCCGACGCCCGTTAGTTCACGCAGCCTTTTAATTTCTGCAATATTTATAGCCATACCATCCTTTCCTTTAGGGATTACTACTTGACTTGGTCTTTGTCCGGGGCGGCCTTTTGGACTTTTTCCTTGGCCTGCGCGACGGCTTTTTTGATGTACTCAACCATCAGTTGAATGGTTTTGATGGCATCGTCATTCGACGGAATTGGGTACGTCACCAGGCTTGGGTCGGCATTGGTATCAACCAAGGCGACAATGGGTACGCCCAACTTTGTAGCTTCGCGCACCGCGTTGGCTTCGGCGACGATGTCAACGATGAACACAGCACCTGGGCGGCCTCTCAAATCTTTGATGCCGCCGTAAATCCGGTTCATTTCGTCGATTTCCTCTTGGTAGCGCTGAATCTCAAGCTTGTTGTACTTGGCGGCCAATTGGCCGTTTTCCATTTTGGCTTCGAGATCTTTGAGGTGCTTGACGCGGGTGCTAATCGTTGGCCAGTTGGTAAGCATGCCACCGAGCCACCGCTCGGTAACGTATGGCATGTTGACTTCTTCGGCAGCCTGCCGCACGATATCTTGCGCTTGACGTTTGGTGGCCACGAACAAAAGTTGTTTGCCTTCGCCGGCTATTTTACTTAAAAAGCCAAGCGCCGGATCAAGCGCCTCAACCGTCTTAGTCAGATCAATAATGTGGCTACCGCCACGCTTGCTGTGAATATACGGCGCCATCTTGGGGTGCCAGCGACTGGTTTTGTGGCCAAAGTGCGCACCGGCTTCTAATAATTGTTTGATATCTACCTCAACGCTAGACATAAATTTGGTCCTTTCTCTTCGATTGGGTGCTCGCGCGGAGCCTGCATGGCTGTAGCGCAAGAGGATGTGTTCCCAACCTGCTTAGTAATTAACGCTTTTATCATAACATCGCAGGAAGTTTATGCCAAGACACTAGTCGATTCTGACTACACGGGGCATGATACTGACGACAGCTATCCTTCCGAATTACATATTTAAGCATGAAGACTTGATTCCGTCAACAATTATCCGGCCGGTGGCTTTACATATTCGACGGAAACGGGTAGAATAATACGGATTATGAAAAAAGATTTACACCCGAAGAATTATCGCGCCGTAGTTTTCAAAGATCTTAACAACGATTTTGCGTTTTTGACACGCTCAACGGTCACCACCGAAGAAACTATAAAGTGGGAAGATGGTAAGGAGTATCCGCTTGTAAAAGTCCACATTACCAGCGCTTCGCACCCTTTCTTTACAGGTGAGGAACGCGTACTCGACATTGAAGGCCGCGTTGACAAATTCAAGGCGCGCGCTAAGGCCGCCGAAGCAGCACGCGAGTCACGCGCTAAGGCCGCCGCAAAGCAAACTGCCCGAAAAACAGCCAAGACCGAAAAAGCTGACGCTAAAAAGTCACGCTAGCCACGCCTAAAACTGCCTGAGGATTCTTTTTTCGAGCAGTTTTTTCATATGAGCGGAAAGCTATATACTGAGACAAGGATATCCATGCAACAAAAAGAACAAGCCCTCCGCCAAGAATTTGCCGCACTCACCGTCCGGCTTGTAGATCCGGCTATTTTTAGCTCTAAAGACTACCCGAAACTCGCCAGGCGACGCCAAGAGCTGGAAAGTATGGTTGCGTTGTTCGACGAGCGAGCACGACTTATAAAAAGCCGCGATGAAGCCGAGACTTTGGTACACGGCGGTGATATTGAGCTGGCCGAGCTGGCGCAAAGCGAACTTGATGAACTTGCCACCAGTATTGGCAAAAACGAGGAAGCACTACGTCAAGCGCTCACACCAAAAGATCCGAATGATGGCCGCGATGTCATCGTCGAAATCCGCGCAGCGGCCGGTGGCGACGAAGCCAGTCTATTTGCAGCCGACTTGTACCGCATGTACGTGCGCTGGTGCGAGCGCCATCATTACAAGGTCGAGCTTATCGACGAAAGCCCCAGTGAGGTCGGCGGCTTCAAAGAAATTATTTTCGGCGTCCATGGCTTGGACATTTACAAACAACTTAAATTCGAGGCCGGCGTCCATCGCGTGCAACGTGTGCCCAGTACGGAATCACAGGGGCGCATTCACACTTCAACCGTGACTGTTGCCGTCTTGCCGGAAGCCGAAGAAACCGACATCGAAATCAATCCGAACGAGCTGCGCATTGACGTTTATCGATCCAGTGGTCATGGTGGTCAAAGCGTTAATACGACCGACTCGGCAGTGCGCATTACCCACTTGCCGACTGGCATCGTCGTAACCTGTCAAGACGAAAAATCGCAGATTAAAAACAAGGAGAAGGCCTTAGGCGTGCTGCGCTCGCGCTTGCTCGCTATGAAGATCGAAGACGAGCAAAAGCAGCTTTCCGAGTCGCGCAAAAAGCTCATCGGTTCTGGAGACCGTTCCGAAAAAATTCGTACCTACAACTTCCCGCAAGACCGTATTACCGACCACCGCATCAGTTATTCGCGCAGCAACATTCCGGGTGCGTTGAACGGCGAAATCGATGACGTTATCGAGCAGTTGCAGGCGTTCGAACGGCAGCTCATAAATATCGAATCATGACCGTCGGAACATTTCTTGCGGATGCTACCCGGCGGTTGCAAGATGCCGGAATTGACACGGCCCGACTTGATTGTCTGGTGCTTTTAGAAGACGAACTTGGCGAAGATCGAGCATCGTTGCTCGCGCATTTAGAACGGAGAATTACAACTCCGCATCTGTTAATATTGAATAAGAAAGTTGCTCAAAGAGCTCGACATATGCCGCTCGCCTACCTTCGCGGCAAAGCGGAGTTTTACGGCCGCGAGTTTATCGTGAACAACCAGGTCTTGGTGCCGCGGCCCGAATCCGAAAAAATAATTGATCTGCTCAAGCTGCTCAGTTTTGGCATTCCGCCCAAACTCGTACCCCTCTGCATCGCTGATGTGGGGGCTGGCTCAGGCTGCCTGGGCATTACGGCCGCGTTGGAGTTTCCCGGCGCCTTTATGGATTTTTACGATATCGATTCGCAGGCGCTGGCAGTTACGCTCAAAAATTCCAACTGTTACAAACTTCCGCACTCAACTTTCATTACTGGCAACCTGTTGGCAAATCCTCGTAAAATACTGGTACGCAAGTACGACGTCGTGCTTGCCAACCTGCCCTACGTGCCAGAGTCTTACAAGATTAATCAGGCAGCACACCACGAGCCAAAAATTTCGCTCTTTGGCGGCGAGGACGGACTTGATTTATATCGGACTTTCTGGGAGCAAATTGCGGGCCTCGAATCCCGGCCGAGATTTGTCATTACTGAATCATTCCCGTTTCAACATAAAAAAAGTATGGCGCTGGCAAAAAACGCCGGCTACTTACTACAAGCAACCGACGATTTCGCACAAAGTTTTAAGGCCAGGTAGCAACAAGGGTTAGCTGTTCGGAAAAGTTCCAAGCGTTGCGGTAAGCGTGATTGTGCTGCTGCCGCGCACGATGGTCAAGGTCAGTTTGTTACCGACTGCGTGCTGATCGAGTAGTGAAGTCAAGCTGTGGGTCTGGTCAATATTCTGGCCGTTGATAGCCGTAATGATATCGCCTTCTTTCACGCCGGCTTGATCGGCGGGCGACCCGGAGATCACTGCCTGCTGGCTGCCGCTGACACTGGGTGGTGCGACATATGCGCCGCGGTTAACTTTAAGGTTGAGCTGCTGTGCAATGTCGTCAGTCAGCGAAATGTAAGCCACGCCAAGATACGGCTGCTGGAGTTTGCCTGTCGTTTCGACGCTTTTAATTAAACCGCTGACGTCATTGATCGGAATGGAGAAACCGATGTTCTGGGCGCCGTCGCCAGCCGTCGCCGCGTTAATGCCAACGACCTCGCCGTTCAAATTCACCAGCGGGCCGCCAGAGTTACCTTCATTAATTGCAGCATCAGTCTGGAAAAGATCTTCGAGATTCTCGCTACTGGCACCGGTACTGTCGCTAGCTTGGATACTTCGCCCGTAACCAGAAATAATCCCCGTCGTGACCGTGTTTTGAAACTGACCGAGCGCATTGCCGATCGCCACAACCGTGTCGCCAACTTGCATCTTGCTGGAGTCGCCAAGCGTCGCCGACACAAGCTTTTTGCCCTTCGTGTCTTGAATCTTTAGAAAAGCAATGTCGAGGCTGTCACTATCACTGGTGCGGCCCAGCACCTGTACGTTGTTGTACTTTGTACCATCAGAAAGCGTCACACTAACGCTCGAAGTACCGGCGGGCACAACGTGGCGATTCGTAACAATCAAGCCGTCGGCCGAAATGATAATGCCCGTGCCAGCGCTTTGCTGCTCAACAGGCTGACTTTGGCCCCCGCCAACACCACCAAAAAAGCTAAGACCGTTAGCTTGCGTCGTGGCCGGGCCGGTTACGTTCACCGACACTACACTTTGGCCAACGTTTTGGGCGATACTGCTAATCAGTTGGCCTTGGCTCTTCAGTACAACCTGTTGCTTTTGGACACTCGTCGTCGAATTATCATCGTGACTTTGTGCCCCAAGCCATCCACCTAAGAAGCCCGAAGAAATCGAAATAATCAAGAGAAAAGCGGCTGCCAAAAACCTTACCCGGTGATGCTGCCGGCCTGGCTCAGCAGCTAGAAAGGGCTTCTCCCGAGCTATAATGGGGAGGCTGTGCGCCGCTGGCTCCTCGTGTTTGGTCGTTTCGTCGTGTGTTTCCTTGTCCATATTCCCCCCAGTTATTACACTATTTTATCGCCCCAGTCTGAAAACGTGATAACTACTATGATAATTGCCGCCATTATGAAAATGCACTGGCGCTGGATATTTTTGGTGAGCCGCTCGTGATGATCGAGATAATACAATGCTGCCAAGCCATAGCCGATCGCAACCAGCAACAAAGCAGGCTGCGACACAATGCCGTAGAACAAAAGCCAATGCCCAAGCACCCACGCAAGCGCAGCGCCAAAGTAACCCCATAAATACGAAAGCAGCTTAGTATACGGTTCTTCGAAACCATCCAGAAAGTGGTGCGCCGACAGGTAGCAAGTCAGGCCGACCAGACCGACCAATCCGTACAATGGACCGCCGCCCCACCCCAAAAAGAGCGCCATAAGACCACACAACATGCCGATCATTGCCTGCACCGACGACATCAAAGTGCTTGAGCCCGGCTTTAAATACACCAGCCACACGATATACAAAACGGCCCAAAATGCCTGTATAAGTTGGCTGCCGCTGTGCACCATAAAAAGCAGCAATGACACGCCCACCATAATATCAATGGCGTTGGCCCGAATATTAACCAGCCAAAAACGCGGACGCACGGCCAGCATCCGCCACTTACTAAGCAAGATTACAACGAGAGCAAGCTGCACAAAACTAGTCCGTACCAAAATAAAAACTAATACTGGCAAGAAAATATTAAATCCCAGGTGAAAAAACCGGGAGAAACCACTGGCTGGCTTGATCTTATTGATTAGAGGTCTCATTGCTACCCTACGATTATAACAAACTGTGCCGAACCTGTCTGAATGTTGACTGGAAGTTTCGTGGTGGCCGTGACACCAAGGCGCTGCTCAAGGTAGTGCTTGGTGTATGGGTCTTGGCCCTTCGCCAAATCAACCAGCGTCGTCTTTGCGTAATTGTGCGCTGGCGCATCGCCCACAATGCCCACAATATAGCCATACGATTTCAACGTAGCGGCCTCGTCAAGCGCTGCGTTAGCATTTGTCGAGCCATTCAGCACGGTGATATTTGCATTTTCTTTAATGAGATATCCATCTTTTAGCATATTGCGGACGTAGGACCGGATTGCAGCGTAATTCTCTAGTCCGGCAACCGGCTCAACAATTGACTGGCCCGCATAATTTCCGGTCACTACATAATTGTTTGGCGGGTCGGCTAGGCCGATCGAAGAAAGCTTGCTGCTGCCAATGCGTTTCATGATAGTCATCAGCCGGCCAGCGTCAGTCGTGCTCATGTCAGTCGAGGTGTGATCGCCAAATGCGCTCATCAGCTGTGACAGTTTGAGCGGATTAGTGTAAGTACCGGCTGTTAGAACCTTCTGGGCAAGCGCAGTAATCAATAAACGCTGGCGCTCAGTCCGGTCAAAATCACCGCGAGTACTGCCGTGCCGCGAGCGCACATAGAGCAAAGCCTGCGTGCCATTAAAAGTTTGGACACCCTGGCGAGCCAGCACTGGGTTCCAGTTATTTTCCCAAGCCATGGTCGGATCGATTAAATCAGATGGCACATTGATTGTCACGCCGCCGACCGCATCAACTGCTTGCTTAAAGGCCGTGAAGTCGAGCATCCCATAATATTGAATAGGGATGCCGAGCACTTGGCTCACCGTCTGCTCGGTGGCTGATATGCCAGCAGTTTCAGCACCCTCGGTATCGTGCGAATTCCTGGCCAGCGCCCTGTACTTTGCATTAGCATAGACTGCATTGATTTTCGATGAAGCGCCGTCGGCTGGCGTAACCCACAGGTCGCGCGGCACACTCAGCAGCGACATAGTGTTGTTGACGGGATCGATGCTAGCAAGCAACATGGTGTCAGTTAAATCCGGCCCATCGTGGCCCGGCCCGCCTTTGCCCAGCAGTAGTATGTTAATGCGACCGTCGCCTTCCCCCTTTAGCATGCTCGGATCGACGTGCGCTTGCAGCGCCACAGCGGTTGAGCCACCCTTGAAAACTTTGTGGAGTTTTACATAACCCTTCGCAAACAATAGGCTGGCCGCCAGCACTGCAGCAATCACGACAGTCATACCCGTTCGCCGCGCCCACCAGCCAAAGCCACGCTTTTTAGGAGCTTTTTTGTAACGTTTCGGTGCGACAGCCTGTTCTGGAAGATCCATCGTTATAGGTGGCAGCGAAGGTACGGCAGCATGCGAACGCGGAGCCGATATTTTCGGCGCACGAACCAGACGCGCAGGCTTGCGGGCCGGCATAATGCCATCAATCGCAACCCCAGCCGGGCGATAAGATCGTTTGTGAGGCTGCTCCATTCTTATCCAGTATAGCGACTACGAGCGAGGGCGTAAACATGTGCATAATTGCCGCAAATGCAGTATAGTTGAAGTCTAATGGATACTAAGACGACACCCGAGCAACCCGCGGGCCAGCCTCCACAGCCAGCGGTTATAGTAAACCGTGGCTCAGCTTCATCAAAAGACGGCTGGCGCAACGCTGCATCTACCATCGCGGTTTTGGTAATTGCCCCGTTAATTGCAATTCTGCTGACGGCGTTTGTGTTTCAATCATATGAGGTGGACGGTCCAAGTATGCAAACCACGCTCCATAATAATGACCGGCTGATCGTCTGGAAGCTGCCACGCACCTGGGCACGCATAACCAGGCATGGATACCTCCCGAAACGCGGCGATATCATTATTTTTGATCAAACCGGCTTGCCCGACGGTGAAAAACAGCTCATTAAGCGAGTGATTGGCTTGCCTGGCGACCGCGTGGTTGTACAAAATAGCGTGTTGACGATCTACAACCAGCAACATCCGAACGGCTACCGACCCGATGCGACGCTGCCATATGGCCAAGTAATTGGCGACACCGAACCCGAAACCGGCCAGCAAGAATGGATACTTGGCAAAAATCAGGTCTTTGTGTGTGGCGACAATCGTACCGATTCCCTCGATTCACGTACCTTTGGGCCGGTGTCTTCAAATCAAATTACTGGTAAGCTACTGATGCGCGTTGCGCCTTTTAATCAGATCGAGCGATTCTAGCTTCGATCAGAAGCCAACATGGGGTGACGAGCAGCGGGGCAGCCCCAAAAATCAATTTTTTAGAAAATTATTTTTAGGGGCGGACTGCTCGGCAGGACCCCGGCCTCCTTCTGCTCGAAACTAGGACAGTGCCGCAATGATACGAGCAAGCTCGACATCAGATTTAAAACCAATCTCGAGCTTACCGCCGCGAGCTGTGCGCCGAATTTGCACTGGCGCGCCAATGCGCTTGCTAATGCGTTTCGTTTCGGGCGTTTCTACTTTCATGCGCTCTTGAGTAAGCTTGGCTTCGCGATAGCCCTCTTTCACAGAAGTTACAAAACGCTCCGCCTGCCGCACCGACCAGCCGTGCTTCCTGATAGCGGCGAGTAGCTCTACTTGCTTTTCGGGAAGACCTTTAAGCGACAGGATGGCCCGGGCGTGCCCTTCACTAATTGCGTTTTCATGCAGAGCCGTGCGTGCCACTTCGGAAAGCTGCAAAAGCCGCACAATGTTGTTGATGGTCGAGGGCGCTTTGCCAAGCCGCTCGGCAATGGCTTCGTATTTCATGTTAAATTGCTGATGAAGGCGCTCGATCGATACTGCCTGCTCAAGCGGCGCGAGGTCAACGCGCTGCACGTTTTCAACAAGCGCAATCTCGAGCTGCTCCAGCTCTTTGGTGGTGCGCACGATAACCGGCACATGTGTCAACCCGGCAAGCCGAGCAGCGCGCCATCGTCGCTCGCCGGCCACGATCGAATAATTTTTACCGCGCGGCGTGACCACCAGCGGCTGCAAAATGCCATAAGTTTTGATCGATGCCGCAAGCTGCTCCAGCGCTTCCTTGTCGAAATGCTGACGCGGCTGATCAGGGTTTGCTTCTATATCTGTGACGTCGAGCTTTTTGATGCGCCCCTGGTCGTCAGCCAGCAAGCTCTTATCAAAATCTTGCGGAATAAGCGCGTCGAACCCTCTGCCGAGTCCCATTGATTTTTTAGCCGACACGTTTCGTCACCTCCTTGGCCAGCTGCTTGTACGCCCGGGCGCCCTTTGACCATTTATCATGTTCAGAGGCGGTCTTGCCAAAACTTGGCGCCTCGGCAAGGCGGACGTTTCGCGGAATGACGGTTTGAAAAACTTTGTCGCCAAAGTGGTTCTGCAGTTCTTGCGTCACCTGTTCGGATAGGCTAGTACGCTTGTCGAACATGGTCAGCAACACCCCAAGCAAATCTAGCGATGGGTTGATGGTCTGGCGCACCCGCTGCACGGTAGCAAGAAGTTGGCCAAGGCCTTCGAGGGCATAATATTCGGCCTGCACCGGAATCAACAACAAGTCGGCTGCCGTCAGCGCGTTGACCGTCAACAAGCCGAGGGCGGGCGGACAGTCTATAATAATGAAATTATATGCAGCGTTTTTGAGCGCCTCACGCAAGCAAAATTCCCGGCTTTGCATCGGTACTAAGTCCACCTCGGCCACAGCGAGACCGGCAGTAGCGGGCAAGATGTAGAGGCCGGGACGACCCGTCTCCTGCACTGCTTGGTCAAGCCGAGCCACTCCTAAAAGCACGTCGTACGTGGTAGGAGTCAGCTCTTTATCTAAGCCCAGGCCACTTGTGGCGTTGCCCTGCGGATCGAGATCGACAAGTAGCACCGCGTATTTGTCGGAAGCCAAATATGCGGCCAGATTAACAGCAGTGGTCGTCTTGCCGACGCCGCCCTTTTGATTAATAACCGCGATGGTTCTGTTTTGCATGTTTTTTGTCGTCACTATCCCCAAAAATCTTTCTTTAGCGTACCATTAAGTGCTCGGCACGTAAACCACCGTTCGGCCCTAGCCAGATAGTGCTAGGCCTATAGTGCTTACGCCTTATCCATACAAAAAGCCCCTCAATTTTGAGGAGCTTTTTGACCCGGAAAGGCTATGCGATTTTGGTGACTTTGATCGTTGTGTGGCGTTGACGATGGCCGTGAACCTTGTGCACGCGCTTTTTGGCCTTGTATCGAATAGCGGTGACTTTGTCAGCCTTGACATCTGCCTCGACGACTTCGGCGGTGACTTTTGTCTTCTCGACAATTGGGGTGCCGATCGAAACGTTGTCACCATCAATGACGAGCAACGCCTCGAATGAGACTATCTTATCGTCGCCTTTTAGCAACTCGACGTCAAGCTTCTCACCTTCAGACACGAGATACTGCTTACCGCCGGTTGCAATAACTGCTTTTTTCATGCTCGTAACTCTCTTCTTCAGAAAATTTTAACTACCAAAGGATAGTACCAGATTACACCCTTGCTGTAAAGAGTACGCGGGTGGCATCAACAGCCTCGGAAGGCGTCAAGCCTTTTCCAGCGAAATGGTTAGTGGCGCATTTTTGATGCTGGAACTAGAACTGTGTGCAAACGTCTGGTCAAAGACGAGTTCTTTGGCCAGGGTTTCGCCCTCGATGGTTTCGCGGTGCTCCTCGATTGCTTCGCGCAACTCCTCATCTGTGGTCGAAAGCGACAACCGTATGCGGTCGTCGACGCTCAGGCTGGCTTGCTTGCGGACGCCCTGCACATTGCGGACGACTTCACGCACCATGCCTTCACGCACGAGTTCGGGTGTCAGCTTTGTATCAAGCGTGAGGACGAGCGGCTTGTCGCTCGGGTGCAGGGCGAGGTGCTTCACGTTCAACTCATCACAAAGGATGCCAGCGTAAAACGCCGCTTGCGGCGCAGTATGTGCCAGAAAATCGAGGCCTGCTCCCTCTAAGTGCATCATGCTGAGCGGTTGGCGAATCTTGAGTTTGGCTTCGGCACGTTTGCTCAGACCCTGATTGATCGCTTCGCGCAGGATTGTCATTCTGTCGAGTACCAGTTCATCAATATGGCCGACTTTTGGCCAATCGAGCAAGTGCACCGACTCGCCGCCCGTCAACTTTTTATACAGCTCCTCGGCCAAAAACGGCGTAAATGGTGCCATGACTATACTCAGCTGCATCAGTATATAATGCAGCGTGCTGTACGCAGCGTTCTTGTCGGTGTCGTTGTCGCTTTTCCAAAAACGGCGGCGCGAGCGGCGTACATACCAGTTCGAGGCGTCTTCGATGAATGGCACGATCGGTTTCACGGCGTTCGGAATGTCGTAAGCGTCCATGTGTTTCTCGACTTCACTCGTCACTTGATGAACGCGGCTAATGATCCACTGGTCGAGCGGATTGGTCAGCTCACCGCTCGGGTCTTCGAGCTTGCCATGCCATTCCCAATTGTCGACGTCGGCGTACATCGTAAAAAAATCGTACATGTTCCAAACCATGCTCAGCTTGCGTGCCACGTCGGCCACGTCCTTGTCGATAAGCGCAAAATCCTCACCATTTAACAGCGGCGAACTCAAAAACAAAAAACGAAGACTGTCTGCTGAATATTGATCCATGAGTTCGTTCGGATCAGTATAGTTGCCGAAACTTTTACTCATTTTACGACCATCATTGCCGGCAATTGTGCCGTGTACCAACGCGGTTTTGAATGGCACCTTGCCGAATAGCCCGACACTAACGGCATTCATGTAATAAAACCAGGCGCGAACCTGCGGCACATACTCCACAATGAAGTCGCCCGGAAAATTCTGTTCAAACTTTTCGACATTTTTAAACGGGTAGTGGAACTGAGCGAACGGCATCGAGCCACTCTCGAACCAACAATCCAGCACCTTGTCTATGCGTTTGTATTCGACGCCATCAATTTTGAACGTCACGTTGTCGATCCATGGCCGGTGGTAATCTTGCAGCTCAACACTGGACAACTCTTTGAGTTCCGCATAGCTGCCGACCACCTTGATGTGTTCTTTGCCGTTTTTGTCAGTGCCTTTCCACACTGGCATCGCCGAGGCCCAAAAGCGGTCACGGCTTAAATTCCAGTCCGGGGCGCTTTGGATTGTCTTTGCCGAGCGGCCGTTTTTGACATGCCCAGGGAACCAGTTGACTTCGCCGTTTTGTTCGAGCATAAGCTCGCGCTGGCCGTTGATGTCCATGAACCAGCTCGGGTGTGCGCGGTACATCAGCTTGGTGCCACAGCGGTGACAATGCGGATAACTGTGCGTGATGTATTCGATTTTCCAGATTACGCCACGCTCGTGCAACGTTTTGGCGATCGGCTTGTTGGCGTCCCAAACGTACTGACCCTTCCATTCACCAGAAGTATAAAAGCCGCTGTCGTCGATATTGCTAACGAACGGGAAGTTGTTTTCTTTAGCAAGTTCATAATCCTCTTCGCCATACGCCGGCGCTAAGTGTACGATGCCTGTTCCTTCCGTAAGTGTTACGTAGTCAGCGGCCCAAACCTTGTTTATTTCCGAGGCTTTGGCAACAGATTTGGATTTGGAGATCAGCTTTGCCCCCAGTGCTTCGAACAAAGGTTCATACCTTTTGCCGACAAGGTCCTCGCCCTTCAATGTCCGCACTGCTTTGTAGGCAACTGGCTGATGCTTCTCATCGGTAAAAACTTTTGCCGCGAGCGCTTTGGCAACGATGAGTTTTTGATCATCAAGTTCAACTTCGACGTATTCCTCTTTAGCGTTCACGGCAACGGCCGTGTTGGCGGGCAATGTCCACGGCGTGGTCGTCCAGGCCAACAAATACACGTCCTCGTCTTTGAGTTTGAATTTCACAAAAACCGAGGGATCGGTGACGTCTTGATAAGAGTTGTCCATGGCGACCTCGGCCTTTGAGATCGGCGTAGCGTCACGTACGCAGTACAACAGCACCTTTTCACCTTCGTAAATCTTGCCCTTTTCGTAGAGCCGTTTGAAGGCCCACCAGACCGATTCCATATAATCTTTGTCCATGGTCTTGTAGGCGCCCCGAAAATCAACCCACCGACCAATGCGATCGATCGTGTCTTCCCAAAGTGACCCGGTTTGCGTCATATTTTCGCGGCAGGTCGTAATATATTCTTCTAGGCTAACCTTGGTACCAATGTCGCGCCTGTCGTGAATACCTAGCTTCTTCTCGGTAAAAACTTCGGCTGGCAAACCATGACAATCCCAACCCCAGACACGTTCCACACGCTTGCCTTTCATCGTCCAGTAGCGTGGCACAGTATCCTTCACTACGCTTGTTAAAAGCGTTCCATGATGCGGCACACCAGTCATAAAAGGTGGCCCATCGTAAAACACATACGCATTATCTTTCGGTCGATTTGCAACCGACCTTTCGAATACCTGGTGTTTTTTCCAGTGCTGGACAAGGTCTTTTTCGTATTGGATAGCAGGCCGGCGGCTCCCTTGTTTGAATTTCATCGTTTCTCCTTTAAAGAAAAATCACCTCTTTTAGAAATGCCGGAACCCTATTGCCAGGGCGGTACCATCCGGTTTCCAAAAGAGATGACTCTTCTAGCACTTGATATCTGGTCTTACGGGCCGGGCCGTCAGGTTCTAGTTTTGCTAGGGTAGCGATTTCTTCCTGCAACTTCGTGGGTGATAGCCACTCATCTGCCGTTTAGGGCAAAGCGTTTTATGATTTCATTTTAACATACTTGTCTCGAAGCGAATCTTTTATAGCATGTTTTGATGACAAAAATACTACGAATAGACGTAGCCAGCGACCTCTTCCATGAGCGGTAGTTGTTCGCCGGCCCACATATTGAGCAGAGAACCGTCATTGGCTATTGCTAAAATTGCCGGATAGCTCATGACGTCATACAGGCTAGCCACGGCGGCCCCGTCGCGAGTATTGATACTTAGAATCTCGAGTTTTTTCTCATCCATATTGTGTTGTTGCTGAAAATCGCGGATGAAAGACTCCACCGCGCTGGAATGTTCAGATTCTGGTCTGTAAAGGATAAGCAACTTCACGAAACTCATCATAGCACGCTTTCGTCCTAGGCTTCAACAAAAAAACAACAATCGCCCCCACTTAGGTGGACGATTGTTGTTTTGCTTCGATGCTGGGGCTAGCTACAGCCGGTAGTAGAGCCACAGCTTGTGCAGACATAGCAGCTGCCGGCACGTTGCGTTTGATTGCCGCAGTTGTAGCAAAGCGGCGCGGCACTATCTTGCTTTATTTTCTTTGCTGCTTGCGGAGCCTCAGCTTCGTCAGACTCTTTATTTGCCACTGCGAGACCGGCCGTTCCAGGTGAGGGGCGCGCTGGTGCCGGTGCTTGGACAACGTTTTCGCTTCCTGCCTCAACGAACTTACCTTCTGCTGAACGATCATCGGTCAGCAGGCTGGTTTGTTCGTCCGGCATGTCGTCGAGTGATGCCAAGCCAAGCTCCAAACGGTCATCAAATGACAAGTAGTCGAGCGCCAAGCGACGAAATATGTAGTCAGTGATAGAGCTAGCCGAGCGGATATCGTCGTCGTCGGTAATGCCTGACGGTGCAAAGCTCGTACTCATCATTCCCTGGACATAGCTTTTGAGCGGCACACCGTACTGCAAACCGTGGCTCACGGCAATACCGAATGAGTCCATCAGGCCAGACAAAGTTGAACCCTGCTTCGAAACATTAATGAATAGCTCGCCGATTGAGCCATCTTCGTATTCGCTCACGGTAAAGAAGCCGGACAGGTCAGAGATGTGGAATTTGTAGGTACGGCTGTTGCGCCGGCGGGGCAGCAAGCGCCGGACCGCACTGCGTACCATAATCTTGTCGCTGACGGTCTCGGCAACGGCTAACGGAGTTGCTGCAATGGCAACGGACGCGGCGGCAATCGGTTCGTCTTGCTTGTCGCCATTTTTTTTAGCCATCGAGAGCGGCTGGGCAACCTTGCAGTTATCACGGTAAATAGCAACGGCTTTCAGGCCAAGCTTCCAGGCGTCGATGTGCAATTGTTCAACATCCTCGATGCTCACGTCCTCAGGCATGTTAACCGTCTTGCTGATGGCGCCAGAAATGAACGGCTGTACGGCGGCCATCATTTTGACGTGCCCCAAGTAATGAATCGGATTATCTCCCATCGAGCAAGAGAAGACATCTTGGTGCTCTGGCTTGAGGTGCGGAGCGCCGGTAATAGTTTTTTCGCGGTCTATATAGGCGATAATGTCGTCAACTTGTTCCGGCGAATAGCCAAGCGCTTTGAGTGCGCGGGGCACTGTTTGGTTCACGATATGCATCGTACCGCCACCAACCAATTTTTTTACCTTTACCAAACCAAGATCGGGTTCGATGCCCGTAGTATCGCAGTCCATCATCAGACCAATAGTGCCTGTCGGCGCCAAAACGCTGGCTTGTGAGTTGCGAACACCGTACAGCTCACCGAGCTCCACCGCTTCGTCCCAAGCGCTGGCAGCAGCGCTCAGCAGTTCCTCGGCCACTAAACCAGGGTTGATGCCCGAGACCGCCTCGCGGTGCATGCGCAGTACCTTCAACATGCCTTCGCGGTCTTTGGCAAAGCCAGCAAACGGACCAACGCGATGTGCGAGTCTCGCGCTCGTAGCATAGGCGTGGCCAGTCATCAGCGCGGTAATGGCGGCAGCTTGGGCGCGGCCTTCTGCGGAGTCGTACGGTAAGCCTTGTGCCATTAACAACGCACCCAGGTTGGCATAGCCCAAACCAAGCTCGCGGTATGCCCGGGCGTTTTTAGTAATGCTCTCTGTTGGGTATGATGAATAGCCCACCAAAATTTCTTGCGCGGTAAAAACAAGCTCGACAGTGTGTTTGAAAGCTTGCACATCAAATTTGCCATCTTCTAGATACTTGAGCAAGTTAATACTGGCCAGGTTACAAGCAGAGTTGTCGAGATGCATGTACTCGCTACAAGGATTGCTGCCGTTAATGCGACCGGCGACCGGTGTAGTGTGCCAGCGGTTGATCGTGGTGTCGAACTGCATGCCGGGGTCGGCGCATTCCCAGGCGGCTTCAGAAATCTGACGGAACAGCTTGCGGGCTTTCACCTTTTTGACTGGTTTGCCAGTGGTAATCTCATGCAACTCCCAATCTTTATCGTCGGTAACCGCTTGCATGAACTCGTCGGTTACGCGCACCGAGTTGTTGGCATTTTGGTACTGGACCGAGAAAGAATCTTTGCCATCCAGGCTCATGTCAAAACCAGCTTCCTGCAGAACGCGGGCCTTGCGCTCTTCAATCGCCTTAGCCCATATAAATTGCTCGACGTCTGGGTGATCGGCGTTCAAAATGACCATTTTGGCAGCACGGCGCGTTTTGCCACCGCTCTTAATAGCGCCGGCCGAGGCATCAGCACCACGCATAAAGCTGAGTGGACCCGAAGCTGTTCCGGCACTTTTGTCGAGTTTTTCAACGGAAGAACGAATGACGCTCAGGTTAATGCCCGAGCCTGAACCACCCTTGAAAATCATGCCCTCTTCACGGTACCAATTAAGGATTGATTCCATGGTGTCCTCGACGCCTAAAATAAAGCAGGCGCTGGCTTGCTGCGAGCGTTCTGGCGCGCCGATATTAAACCATACCGGCGAATTAAAGGCCGCACGTTGTGTTGCTAGAATGTATTTAAGTTCTTCACGGAAGTCCTCGGCTTCAATTTCGCTTGTGAAGTAGCCTTCTTGCACACCCTGGCGTGTAACGGTGTCAATCACACGGTCGATAAGTGTCTTTAAGGAGGCTTCGCGCTCGCGTGTGCCTGGTGTGCCCGAAAAATACTTTTGGGCCACAATGTTGATGGCGTTCATGGACCAACCTACGGGAAATTCAACGCTCTTTTGTTCGAAAACCGGCGTATCGGTCATCGGATTCTTAATAATAGAGTCCTGCTTCGCCCAATCGAGTTGGTTGTATGCCTTACTCTTGGGTTGCGTGAATAGTCGCCCGACTCCCAGGCTCGTTGTTTGTCCCATAGTACCCTCACTTTTTTGCGTCCAAGCGATCAAACCATCGCTTCGGCGCAGCTTTAATTATGTTTTTTATATTGAGTATTTATTTAGAGTTCGCAAGATACTTGCTCTCATGTTTAAGTACCTTGGCCAGCTCCCCTCGAGCTTCACACTCCACATATTTGAGTGTAGTCCACGCTCGCTCGGCTGACAATGCTTGTCCGTTGTAAAAACCGAGGGCAACCGCCGCGACTCTAGTTTTAGGCTTTTTGTGTCGCCTTAATGTTCGACAGTTCTTGCTCAAACCCGGCAATATCTTTAAAGCGTCGGTAAACGCTGGCAAAGCGCACATATGCCACTTCATTGAGCTTCGAGAGTTCGGCCATCAACATTTCCCCGATCCTGTTCGATGAGATTTCCGGTTCGCCACAGCAGTACAGCTGTCGTTCAACGTCAGAGACCAATCGCTCAAGTTGCAAACTGGTGATTGTAGTTTTTTCGCAGGCACGATACAGACCGGCAAGAAGTTTCTCGCGATTGAACCGTTCGCGACTACCACTGTTCTTTACAACGATGAGCTGGGGCCGCTCGATCCGTTCATACGTTGTAAAGCGATGGCCGCAAGCAATGCATGCACGCCGCCGGCGAATGGCTTGGCCATCGGTCGCATCGCGCGATTCGATCACTTTCGTATCTTGGTGTTGACACTGTTCACACTTCATAGCTTGCACACCTCCTTATTACCTTTTTCAACGTGCTATCACTACATATAGTGGTTGTGCTTTAAATGATAACTCTATTGATAGTGCGACGCAATACGATTAACGCTGTATTATTTAGTACGTTATTTTTCAGCTTGATCTGTTTCCGACTCTTTGTGGTGTTTTCGTAGTCGTCGCATGAAGGAGGGCTTGGCAAGTTCGTCGTCTGGCGAAACAACAGCCTGGCTATCATCTTGGTCGTCATAAGCCTGCGAGGAGGAGTCGCTATCTTGGTGGTGCTGTTCGTCGATTGTCCAAATATTTGGCATTGGTGCGTCCGAGTGAAAATCTTCCGCTGAACTAGCTGCTTGATCTTGGTCATGTAGATCCATGTCCAGGTTTTTGATATCATCATCGGACTTGGGCAGACCGCTAGTAAGTGGCGCTGGTGCGTCGTCGTCGACAACTGAGTTGGTAGCGACGGTATTATCTGCCGGAACCGTATTACGGTCGACGAAATAGGTGTTGTCAAAGCCGGTCGCAACCACTGTAATGATAACTTCGCCATCAAGCTTGTCGTCGATGGTGGCGCCAAAAATAATGTTGGCGTCAGGGTCTGCGGCATTCGTAATGGCCTCGGCTGCGGCGTTGATTTCGTGCATCGACAGGTCGTTCCCGCCAATCATGTTAAACAGAATGCCGCGGGCGCCGTCAATTGATACCTCAAGGAGTGGAGACTCAATTGCTTGCTGGGCGGCCGTAATAGCGCGATTATCACCGCTCGCCCGGCCGATGCCCATAAGCGCCGAGCCAGCGTTACTCATGACCGTTTTTACATCGGCAAAATCCAAGTTAATGAGACCATGCACCGTGATAAGATCAGAAATACCTTGAACTCCTTGGCGCAAAACGTCATCGGCGACTTTAAAGGCTTCCAGTAGTGGCGTTTGGCGATCGATGGTCTGCAGTAAACGGTCGTTTGGAATGGTAATGAGGGTATCGACTGAACGGCGTAGGTTCTCGATGGCTATTTCGGCGTTGCGACGACGCTTTTCGCCTTCAAATGCAAACGGCTTAGTGGCAAATCCGACCACCAAAATGCCCATATTTTTTGCAATCTGTGCGACGACGTGACCTGCGCCACTACCCGTGCCACCACCGGCGCCAAGCGTAACGAACACCATGTCAGCCCCCTCGAGTGCCTTTTGGATTTCTTCGCGTGACTCTTCGGCTGCTTTCTGGCCAACCGTCGGATCGGCTCCAGCCCCAAGTCCACGGGTTGCATCTTTGCCAATATGAATTTTGGTTTGGGCTTTTGAATGATGTAAAGCTTGTGCGTCGGTGTTAATTGCGATGAATTCAACGCCCTCGACCCCAGCCTCAACCATTCGGTTAATCGCAGCGCCACCGGCGCCGCCAACACCGACAACTTTAATGCGCGCGAACGTTTCTATAGCTGGTGCAACTTGAGGCATATCGCTAAAACCCTCTTACCTTCATGTTATACGGAGCAGTATAGCGTAGCCCACGCGCAAGTTCAATAAATTTGCGCGGACACTTTCATCCATTGTCCAGTTCGGATACTTTGTGTATCCAGGTGCTTACGGTTTAATCTTTCGCCATAAGTTGTCGAAAAAATTTAGTGCTCGGGCGCCTGATTGACTGTTGTTCGCCTTGGTAGCCTCGGGCAATAACAACATATCAAGTATCATCAGGCCGGTAGCCGTGGCGTAAGCGGGGTCGGCCACCGTGTCAATAAGTCCGCTTACTGCTTGTGGTGTACCAATACGCACTGCCAGCTGTAATTTATCCTTAGCAAACTCTGCCATCCCAGGAAGTTTAGCAGTGCCGCCCACAATCACGACGCCTCCAGGTAGCTTGCGGGAACGATGAATGCGCGTCAACTCTTTATCAACATACTCGAACAGCTCCTCTACGCGTGCTTCGGTAATCATCGCAACGTCTTCGGCGTTAAAAAAGTGGTCTTTATCACGTACCCGGACTCGAAAATTTTTCTTTGTTTGCTGTCTGTTCAAATTAGCATGCGTAACTTTTACTGCTTCGGCAATATCAAGATCCGTCCTGAGGCCGATTGCCAAGTCGTTTGTAATAAACGAGCCGCCGATGGGCAACACCGCAACGTGCTGCACTTCACCGTCTTCTAGCACTAATAAATTGGTTGTGCCGGCACCGATATCGAGCAAAACGGTACCGGCCTCTTTTTGCGGCCGTTCGAGTACTGCCTCGCCTGCTGCAAGACTGGAAAGCGTGTGATGGTTGGGCATAACCTGCGCTTTTTCGAGCGCCATATCCAGATTTCGCAGGTTCGGCGTTGCGGCAGTAACGATATGCGTATCAACTTCTAGTCGCACACCATGCATACCAACCGGATCCTTAATGTTGTCCTGGCCATCCAATCGGTAATTCTTGGCAAAGACTTGAATAATTTCGCGGTTCGACGGCAACTGAATGATGGTAGCCGCCTCTTCGACGCGCATACGGTCTTCTTGTGTAATCTCGCGGTTGGCAGTGCTAATTGCAATCACGCCCTTGGAGTTGCTGCCACTCACGTGCGTGCCGTTCACATTGACCGTGGCTTGGCCAATGCGCATACCGGAAACGCGTTCTGCCTCTGTAATAGCTTGGATGATAGCTTCTGCAGCATCTTCAACATGCACGACGATGCCCTTGCGCATACCGAGATTAGGCGCACTCCCGTGACCGATAATAGCAAGCCTGCCAGCGTTATTTTGCTCAAGCATTCCGACGACGCATCGAACGGTGCTGGTGCCGACATCGAGACCAACGTAACAAGTAGAAGCTGGATCGCGCATGCAGGCAGTATAGCGCTTATACTTGCTTTACGGCAAGTCGATACTATTTCTCACTAGGTTTTTTTAACTTCCGTAAGAATTTCGCAACCGGTTTTAGTAACAAGCAATGTGTGCTCAAATTGCGCCGACCAACTGCCGTCGCGCGTGACCAACGTCCAGCCATCATGCAGTTGTGCTATTGCCGGATTGCCGAGCGTTGTAATAGGCTCTACAGCAATCGTCATGCCTGCTTTTAAGACCGGGCCGTGGCCAGCTCGACCGTAGTTTGGAATTTCCGGGTCTTCGTGTAAGTTGTGACCTACGCCATGACCGACAAGCTCTTGCACAATGCCAAGCCTATACTGCTTGAGTATGGTCTCGATTGCGGCAGAGATATCACCTACGCGGCAACCATCATGGACGGCAGCAATCCCTGCAGCTAATGCCTTCTCGGTTCCATCCAACAAACGCTTGGCGTCTGACGAAGGCTCGCCACCGATGCAAACGCTAATGCCAGCATCGGTAATCATGCCCTTGTAGCGGACGCCGAAATCAAAATTAACAACATCCCCTGCCTTGAAAATGATGTCACTGGGAATACTGTGCTGTACTTGCTCATTCACGGATATGCAGATAACGTCAGGAAAAGGTGGAGGTCCGTACACACCCTTAAAAGCCGGTTCGCCGCCAAGAGCCCGAAGTTCTTTTTGCGCAATTGCCGACATGTCCTTTGGCGTCATACCAGGTTGGGCTTTTGCGCGCATCACCTCAAGCACGGTCGCCAACATGCGACCGCCTTGGCGCATTGCAATAATTTCAGGTTCGGTTTTTATTGCGTTATTCATAATGCTACGCTGCGGCGTTTATAACCGGCCGTCAATACAACGCACTATGGCATCGTGAACATTGCGCGGAGATTGTGACGCATCGATATCGCAAATGTGTACGCCCTCTTTCTTAAAGTAGTTGAGTATCGGCAACGTTGCTGCACGATACTCTTCAAAACGCCGGGCGATAGCCTCTTCGGTGTCATCTTGGCGGCCGCGCGCCATAAGCCGCCCACGAACAACGTCTTCGGAAGCTGCAAGGTGAATAACTGCGCTCAACTTTAGGCGTTTTTCGTGAACTTGCTCAAGCAGCCAATCGGCCTGCGGAATGGTTCGTGGAAAGCCGTCAATGACGAACTCTTCCTCAAGATCGATAAGTTCAAAAACTTTATCAAAAAGACGAATGACTTCCTCATCACTTAAAAGCTTACCCTCCAGCATTGCTTGCCGGCGTTTGCCAGTTACAAGTACGCGAAAAATTTCGCCACTCGAAATCCAGGCATAACCGTGCTCGTCGGCTAATAATTTACCCTGCATGCTTTTTCCAGCGCCCGCAACTCCAGTCAGAATAATCATTTGGCCGGCAGTCTCTCTTTTACGAGTCGGGCTATGACTGCCCCGTCGGCAGCACCGGCAGTCTTTTGTTTGATGGCGCCAATGATTTGGCCCATTGCTTGTGGCGAATCAGTGCCTAAGTGAGCAATGACTTCATCCACCAGCGCTTGGAGCTCCGCCTCGCTGAGCTGTTTGGGCAAATAAGCTTCAATAATTGCCTTCTCTGCAAGCTCGGCCGACCGGCGATCTTCGCTTCCACCTTTGGCATACAAATCGGCGCTCTCCTGTCGTTTTTTCGCCTCCTTAAAAAGCAACGCAACAATTTCATCATCAGGCAAACCCTGCTCGCGGATACCCTTTGCCACCTCAGCGTATAGGATAACGCTCTTGAGTCCGCGAAGTGTTGTGACTCGGTTCGTGTCACCTGTCAATAAAGCAGTTTTTAGGTCCTGCTCAATTTGCCGCTTAAGCATTGCGTTATTTTTGGCCGAGCTTAATCTTTTTAATTTTGAGAGCTTTGCGTGCTTGTCGAACGATAGCCTTGGCACGACGTTCGCGTTTGCTAATAGGCTTTTCGAAATACTGTCCTTGTTTTACAACAGCAATAACGCCAGCCTGTTGCACTTTACGATTAAAACGACGTAAAAGGTTTTCAGCGGATTCTTTTGAGTCTTTGCGGCTAACTTGTATCATTTCGATTACAATTGTAGTCTAGTGGAGGCCTTTTTGCAAGAGTTCGCCCTAGACAATTTGCTTTTTTTGATTCGTACGTTGAGATTTTAGCACGATACTTTGCAGCTCTTTAAAAATCGGGAACTGCTTGTTGGTATGATAGATCTTGGTGTTGCCCTGTTTTTCGGAAATCAGAAAACCGACTTTCTCAAGGCGCTTCAGTTCGCGCTGAATGTTGCCAGCGTCTTCTTTGATCAGTTTAGCCAAGCCCCGAACGTGCGTCTTGAAATCGGGGTATTTCGCATAAATGACTATGATCTTGCGTCGCACTCGTGAAGTGATAAAGGCATCTAACATAAGCTTTATTGTTATTCAAACAACGTACATAAAGTATAGACGCCCTGCGCAAAGTTTTCAACATGTTTTTGGGATTTTATCTATGTTAACCCTATAATCAAACATTATGTATTACTTTGAGGTTTTGGTGGCCGGCGCTCAGTATCATGGCCAAGAAGCTTTGACATATGCTTCCGGCAAGCAGCTTGCACCGGGCATAGTGGTACATGTTCCGTTACGCGCAAAACAAGTACTTGGAATTGTGTGCCGGGAGGTCTCGAAACCGCACTTTAGCACAAAACCAATAACCGAAGCTTTCGGGATTGAACCACTGCCCGTTCAAACATTTGAGCTTATTACATGGCTCGCAAGCTACTACCCGGCTTCGCTTGGAGCAATTGTCCAATTATTTTTGCCAAAGTCGCTGTCAAAAAAGCATCTATTAGAGCCGCTGGTTGTCGTTGCTTCACCAGAATGCCAAAACCTTCCAGCACTTACTACCGAACAAACATCGGCGCTCGAAAGTATTACCGGGCCGGGTACGTTTATCCTTCACGGTGAAACCGGCAGTGGCAAAACTCGGGTATATGCGGAGCTTACCAAGCGGGCTTTGGCGAATGGGCGTTCGGCAATTATACTTACACCGGAAATCGGCTTAACTTCGCAGCTTGCAGATTTCTTCCGGTCGTTGTTTGGCGAAAGGGTTATTGTCATGCACTCGCAGCTCACTGAAGTCGAACGCCAGAGAGCTTGGATTCGCATGGCGCAAAGCCACGAGCCGGTCGTTGCCATTGGTGCTCGATCAGCGCTTTTTAGCCCCCTCGAACAGATAGGTTTGATTGTGGTCGACGAAGCCCACGAGAATGCATATAAACAAGACCAGGCGCCGCACTACCACGCCAACCGGGTAGCGGCCAAACTCGGACAGCTGCATCAAGGTACCGTTATACTCGGCTCTGCAACGCCTCCGGTCGTCGAATACTTTTTGGCTGAACAAAAAAAGCGGCCGATAATCCGCATGCAGCAATTGGCACGAGACAACCAGGAACATCAAACACAGACTACCATTGTTGACCTGAGAGAACGTACGAACTTTTCAGGCAGCCCTTACCTTTCGAAACCACTACTCGTAGCCGTTGAAACAACGCTTGCCAAGCATGAGCAAGTACTCCTTTTTCTAAATCGGCGAGGCACGGCCCGCGTCGTGCTCTGCGAACAATGCGGCTGGCAAGCCACCTGTCCTCGCTGCGATTTGCCGCTGGTCTATCATGGCGACGACCACAGTATGCGTTGTCACACTTGCGGTTTGCGACAACTGGTCGTCTCGGCCTGTCCGGTCTGCCAAAACGCTATGATAGTCTTTAAAACAGTCGGCACTAAGGCAATCGCCAGTCAGATGCAAGCACTTTTTCCGCAGGCCCGTGTACAACGCTTTGATACAGACAATAGGCGAAATGAACGAATGGAACAACAGTACGAGGCTCTTAAGAGTGGCGCGGTTGACATTATCGTGGGGACGCAGACCCTCGCCAAAGGCCTTGACTTGCCGAACCTGGGATTGGTTGGCGTTATTATCGCCGATACGAGCCTGTATTTGCCAGACTACAGCTCGCAGGAGCGCACCTACCAACTCCTCGCACAAGTCTTGGGTCGTATCGGGCGAGGACATCGCGATAGTCAGGCAATTGTTCAGACCTACAACCCCGAAAGCCCGATCCTCAAGTCAATCCTCACAAAAGACTGGAGATCTTTTTACAACAACGAACTTGCTGAGCGTCGTACGTTTCTGTTCCCGCCATTCTGCTACACCTTAAAGCTGTCTTGTCGTCGCGCGACCGCTTCTGCTGCGCAGAAAACTGCCGAAAAACTAGCCGAACAACTACGGGCAGAGCCAAGACGAATAATAATCGACGGCCCGGCGCCTGCCTTCCACGAAAAAGCCGTCGGCAAATACCAGTGGCAACTTATTATTAAAGCAAAGGAGCGGGCTGCTTTACTGGATATTATCCAGATACTGCCGAGCGGCTGGTCGTACGACATCGATCCGACTAATCTTTTGTAATCTCTTCCGAGAATAAGCTATACTTTCCCTCATGAACAGAAAAAGCATCATCGCCTTGCCAGATCCTCACCTGCGGCAGCGTTCTAAAAAAATAGGTCTTGTTGACGAGACGATCAAAAAACTTATCAAACACATGGAAGCGGCGACGCTCGACTGGGAAGACAGCCGCGAGCACGAGGTGGGCGTTGCCCTGGCAGCTATCCAAGTGGACAAGCCTGTCCGTATTGTCGTCATTCGTAATAGTTTTGACAACAAAGACGATCGGACCTTTGCCACCTTTATTAACCCGATTATCACTAAGTATGAAGGCGTTATTGAAGAAGATTTTGAGGGATGCCTCAGCGTGCCAGACGTATATGGCAAAGTTCCGCGCCATAGCAAAGTCAGAGTCAAAGCACAAAACATTGATGGGCGAGAATTTCGGGTTACAGCCGAAGGTTTTCTGGCCCGAGTGTTTCAGCACGAGATTGACCACACGAACGGCATTGTTTTTATAGATCACATTAAAGGTAAGCCAGAGGCCTTCTACCAACTAAAAGCCGATGGGCATTTGGAGCAGCTTAATTATGAAAAAGACATCCGAAACAATCGTATTCTTTGGTAGCGGCCCCGTGGCCGCGAAAAGCCTTACACTTCTGGCTCAGAAATTTGAAGTCGAAGGGGTCGTTACAAAGCCTCGGGCGGCGCATCACAAAGGTGACGTGCCCGTCATGCGAGTTGCCGAAAAATTGAGGCTCCCGGTGCTGACAGCTACGGATAAAAAGTCGCTCGATGCCCTTTTTCATACAAAGCCTTTTACTAGCTCGCTTGGGGTACTTGTGGATTTCGGGATCATCGTTTCGCAAACAGTAATCGACTATTTTCCACGCGGCATTGTCAACAGCCATTTTTCGCTTTTGCCAGAATGGCGCGGCGCGGATCCTATTACTTTCTCGATCTTAAGTGGCCAAAAACAAACTGGCGTCAGCCTGATGTTGCTTAGCCGCGGGATGGACGAAGGCCCTTTACTTGCCCAGAGCACCTTCGATATTCCACATGATGCCACGACCCCAAGCCTGACAGACGAACTCATTGAATTGAGCGACCAAGCGCTGACGGCAATTTTGCCGCTCTGGCTCGAGGGTAAAGCAACGGCTGCACCGCAAGGTGTAGTAACTATGGCGCCATCTGCCAAACCTTCGTACTCGCGAAAACTCTCAAAAGAAGACGGCGTGCTGGTTTGGACAAAGCCAGCTGCGGTTTTGGAGCGTGAAATACGAGCATTTGTTGGGTGGCCAAAAAGTCGCACCGTGCTTAACGGGCTTGAGGTTGTCCTTACAAAAGTCCACGTCCTTGCAGCCCAAGGTGCGCCTGGCGCATACGCAATCATAAGCAAAAATCTGACTATCTTTTGCGGTACAGACGCACTGGTTATTGAACGCCTGAAGCCGGCAGGCAAACAAGAAATGACTGGCGAGGCATTTCTCGCCGGCTACAAGAAACTTTTCCTTGTCACGTAGGAAAAAACTAGGCTGCCATTGGTGGCTGCTGTTGATTCTGCTGCCCGGGCCAAGGTGCGGCAGGGGCAGGAGGCAAGGTAGTCGAATATGGCTGGGGTGGTGGAGCAGGAGTTTGCTGATGCGGCGCGCCGTACCCAACGTTAAAACCGTTGTTGGGTTGCGGCTGCATGGGTTGCGCGCCAAAAGGCGGCTGGTTTTGAGCCGGCCAAGGTTGTTGGGGTTGGGACATAGGTGGCATAGGTGCTTGCGGCCACTGACCAGGAAGAGCTTGAGGAGGCATTTGAGGAAATGCCTGCTGTGGCACGGCGGCAGGGGCTTGCGATTGCGCAGCGGTAGCGAGAATCTGAGGCGCAACCTGGCGGATCTCCAGCTTTAAACTCTCAAACTCGGCAGACACAACGTCTTTGTAGTGCGGAAATTTTGTCTCGAGCCACTGCAAAGCACCAGCTTCGTCATTATTTTTGATAAATTGCTCGAACTCATCGAGCTGCTCGTCTGTCATTTGCTGCGCCAACTTCATACCTACGCGCATTTCAAGGGTTTCATAAATGTGCGCAAGCATCCTCTTTTTTTCTTCAAGCGGCAGTGCATCGAGTCCTAGTTCGCGAAGCAAATCATCGTTTAACTTAATCATGTGTATTCCTTGTCATAGTTTCATTCTATCACAGTGCAGTGGGCGCTATAAACTTCGCAGCATCGTTTCACGCGTAAACGCTTCGAGCCGATCACCCTCTTGCAAATCAACCCGAGCGGTCGAGCGAAAACTAAGGCCACACATTTCGCCCTCAAAAACTTCCTTGGTGTCTTGCGGGCCACGTTTGAGGTTGGTCAACTCAACTTCTGCGACAGGCTGGTCGTCACCGTCACGCATGACACGCGCGAGTGCCGGAACCATAAGCTTACCTTTTGTCACTTCTCCACCGCAAATAACTTCGGTTTTAGTTGTCTTAAAAATACCGCGCACCACAAGGCGGCCCATCTCTTTCTCAATGATTTCTGGTGCAAGCAGCGTTGTAAGTTCGGCCTTTACATCGTCAATTAGTTCATAGATAACGTTGTATAAACGAATATTTATTTTATCGCGACTGGCTAAACGCTTGATGTTAGTGGGTGCCAGGACATTAAAACCATAAATGATAGCATTACTAGTTGTTGCTAAATATACATCGCTATCGGTAATCGCGCCGACGCTCGCGCTTACCACGCGCACTGCGACTTCTTCGGTCTCAAGCGCCTTGAGGCTATCAATGACAGAAGTTAACGAGCCTTGTACGTCGGCTTTTACGATAATGTTGAGTTCCTGCAAGCGGTTGTTACGGTTAATCATCCGAATCAACTCACTGCTGTTCATATCCCTGCCACCAGAAGTACGTTGGTTAATTGCAGTTTGTTCGGCCTGTGAACGAGCGATTTTTTCGCTAGGTACCACTGTGAACTCATCCGCAAATTCGGGCAGCGCTTTGAAGCCGGTAATTACCACTGGCGTCGAAGGTGTCGCAGTTTTCAAAGGTTTGCCGTCAGTAGACTCAAGGTTACGAATTTTGGCGTATGTTGTGCCGGCAACAACGTAGTCTCCCAGTTTGAGCGTGCCTTCTTCGATTAGCGCGTTGGCAATCGGCCCCCGCCCCTGCTCGACATGCGCTTCAATGACCAGGCCGACTGCAGGTCTATCCACATCGGCGCGGAAGTCTTCAACATCGGCTACCAATAAAACCATGTCGAGCAATTCATCAATTCCCCGCTTTGTCTTGGCAGAAACTTCGATTGCGACAGTGTCACCACCCCACTCTTCAACGAGCAAGTTTTGCTCTGCCAATTGCTGTTTGACACGGTTGGCGTCGGCGCCTTCTTTGTCGATCTTGTTGAGCGCAACGATAATTTTAGCGCCTGCTTTGCGGGCGTAGCGAATAGCCTCGATCGTTTGTGGCTTAATGCCGTCGTCAGCGGCGATCACAATGATGACGATGTCCGTTAAGTGTGCGCCATGTTCGCGAATAGCGGCGAAAGCCTCGTGACCCGGCGTGTCAAGAAATGTGATGACACGCTTATTGTGCGCAATCTGGTAAGCAGAAATATGCTGGGTTATGCCGCCGGCTTCGCCCTTGGCAACAGAGGCGCCGCGAATGGCGTCAAGAAGAGTCGTTTTGCCGTGATCAACGTGGCCCATCACGGCAACAACTGGCGGGCGCGGAACTGCCGTCTCGCTGCCTGTAGCATGCTTCTCGCGCACTGACGTTACCTTTTCCTGGGTTTTTTTGGCGAGCTCAACATCCAGCCCCAGCTCGCTAACAATAATCTGGGCGGTATCAAAGTCGATCCGCTCATTTACTGTAGCCATGACGCCATTCTTCATCAGCTCGCCGATCAAACGGGTTACGGGCAACATCAACTTTTCGGCAAGGGTGCCAACGGTGGTCATGTCTTCGATTTCAATTGTTCGAGCCATTAGACACTCCTCTCTGCCGCAGCCGGCGGTAGACACTATCTTTATCTATTTTGCGTTTGCGCTTTTGAGACTCAGTGCAATCTTGCGCGCTTCTGTGTCTATATCGATAACCTTAAACTGTTTTTTTTCGTTCAGTTTGAAGATTTGTTCGGGATCGACGGCCTCATCGTCACTCATTTCAGAAACATGCACGAGAGCCTCGACTGACGAGGAGAGCTGCACAAACGCCCCAAATGGCGTAATGCGGGTAATTTTGCCCTCGACAATGTCACCTTTCTTAAAGGCCTTCACTTCTTTGAGCCACGGATCTTCGGTCATTTGTTTAAGACTCAAACTCAAGCGATCTTTGTCGATTGCAATAATTTTAGCTTGGAGTTTGTCGCCAACTTTTACGTAGTCGCGCGGATCTTCGACGCGCTCCCAGGAAATTTCAGAAATGTGGACGAGACCTTCGATGCCGTCAACATTCACAAAGGCGCCAAAGTCGATTACACCAGTGACAACACCCTCAACGACATCGCCAACTTTCAGTTCAGCAAATCGAGCCTGCATGTCGTCTTTCACTGCTTCTTTTTCAGAGAAAATCAATTTGTTGTCTTTACGGCTGACGTCCAAGACGCGGACGCGGATCGACTGACCAACCAAAGCATTCAGCTTCTGCAAAATTTCATCCTTGTCGGCGCCGGATACGCGCGGATAATGGCCGGCTGCTAGCTGCGAAACGGGCAGAAAGCCGCGAATCCCTTCCAGCTCAACCAACAAACCACCACGGTTTGCATCGTAAGGCGAAACTTCGATAATCTCCTGAGCGTCAAAGATGCGCTTGAGTTCGTCCCATCCACGGTCTTTTGCGGCACGCTTCATGCTAAGTAGCGCATAGCCTTCGTCGAGTTCCGGGTCGATCACGCTGACGGTTACGTTCTCACCAACATTCAATACCTGGCCATGGCCAATTTCACGGCGCATTACCACGCCGACACCTTTAGCGCCAAGATCAATCCAGACTTCGTGCTTGCGAACCGAACTCACCGTTCCCTCAACCACCTCGCCAGCGTCAAGTTGCTTAACATCATTCTGCGCCAGAAGCTCGTCCATAGTTACGTTAGTATTTTTTGACATGTTTTGTCATGGCTCCTTATATAGTATATTTCCGTTAGCCTAGGAAAGCGTCATAGCATAACAACGCCTCTAGGCCGCAAGATTATCTTCATTATACTTGTTTTACCTCCTGACGTCAAAGATCCGTAACACTGTAACGCAGCAGCATGCTACACTAGGGGATATGTACTTGGGTATAGATATTGGGGGAACGAAGACGCTTGTGGCGCGCTTCGACAACGAGGGCATTTCGCAAGAAGAGGTTAAATTCCCCACTCCGTCGAGTTACAATCTTTTCCTCAAGGAATTGGAAAATGTCGTAGATAAATTGTCTACAACAGAATTTCGGGCAGCGACAGTGGCGGTCCCGGGAAAAATTGACCGGGACCGAGGGAAGGCGTTAGCATTCGGCAACCTACCCTGGAAAGACGTTCCCATCGAGTCGGACATCAGACGGATCCTGCAGTGTTCTGTGGCAATCGAAAACGATGCCAAACTCGCGGCCCTTTCGGAAGCCTTGCTCATGCCCGACCGAGAGCGTGTGTTATACATTACCATCAGCACTGGCATTGGCATTGGCGTAGTCGAGAGCGGGCAGATCGATGCCGCACTCATGGATGCCGAGGGTGGCAGTATGCTGCTCGATCATAAGCATAAGCTTGAGAAGTGGGAGAGCTTTGCATCAGGAAAAGCCATTACTGAGCACTATGGCAAACAAGCTTCGAAAATATACGACGCTCAAACCTGGAAGGAAATTTCACGTAACCTGGCCGAAGGAATAATTGAGCTGATTGCCATCATACAGCCTGATGTCATCGTTTTTGGCGGCAGTGTAGGCGCCTATTTTGAGCGCTTCCAACCTTATTTAGAAAAAGAACTCAAAAAATACTCGACAGCGCTTACGCCTATTCCCCCAATATATAAGGCAAAACGTCCGGCAGAAGCGGTTATCTACGGATGTTACGAACTGGCAAAGAGGCGCTATGGACAGTCTACTTGAGAGGCTTCGCCATGACTATCCTGATCTACAATTTATTGTAGGCACTACCTGCTATTGGTCACCAGGCAACAAGAGCATTATATACGTGCTTGAGCCTGGTCTCGCGACAGCTTGGAGTATTCTGCATGAACTCGGTCACGCAATTCTCGGCCACCAAACTTACAGAACTGATGCCGAGCTGTTACAAAAAGAAGTATTGGCATGGGGGAAAGCCCACGAACTTGCTCAGACATACGGACTTGTTATCAACGACGAGCACATACAAAATTGTCTGGATAGCTATCGGGATTGGCTTGATAAACGCAGCACTTGTCCGAATTGCGGAGTCAAAACCACTGCATCAACGGCGCGCACATACCGTTGCTTCAACTGTCACACCGGCTGGGCAGTTAGTCCGGATCGCCATCGCCGGCCATATCGCCGGACGAAAAAAACTGCCTCATAAATACGCTTGTATGAGGCAGTTTAAGCAATCACAACCTAGGCAGCGACGACTTGTATGGGTTTTTTGGTACGACGCGAAATGCGACCGCCCTTAGCACCAGCAGCGCGCGCCAAATCGCGGTTAGCATAAAAACCGCCAGTGCGGCCTTTTTTACCACCCAGTGCACCGATGCGAGCGTAAAAGTCCTTACCGTGATTGCGCTTATTAGTTTCGGCAGCAGCTTTGCCACCAGCTTTCGTTCCAGCCATATTAAACTCCCTTACATTACCTGCTTCCGTTCGAGTATTAAAAAGGCTCTTGGCTTTAATAGCCACGAACCTCCTTAATTCCTCGCGAAATCATACTTATGTTATCATACTATTATGCTAATGTCAATAATCTGCAGCCGTTGGCGCGCGTTCAGTCTCAGGAGTCTTAGATGGGGCTAAATACTCTAAAGATAAAAGCCATCCTATTCGGATGGCTTTTATATAATTCGGCACCGTGCTATTTTCCCAGGGGTGAACCCCAAGTATTGTAACCGCTACGAGGCTTAACTGCTGTGTTCGGCATGGGAACAGGTGTTTCCCTCGCGCCATGGGCACCGATATAGAGTAACTCGCCGACAGACTATGTGTCTATAAGATAAAATTACGCCCCCTTCGATGTCCAAGTTACACATCACACAGGTCGATATTGTTAAAGCGTTAACAAACGGATGTTCGTTGTATGACGAACAACAATAACTAGTCAATTGCCTACCATTGACCCTCGCTAGAGGCAATGCAAGCATCGCATCCAGCTACAATCAATGGTCGTAAAAAGTCAATGGGACTATTAGTACGCTTCGGCTACATACGTTGCCATACTTCTACCTTGCGCCTATCAAACTGATCGTCTTTCAGTGTCCTCATAGGGAAATCTAATCTTGAGGTCAGTTTCGCGCTTAATATGCTTTCAGCGCTTATCTGTTCCGCACATAGCTACCCAGCCATGCCATTGGTATGACAACTGGTACACCAGCGGTGCGTTCACCCCGGTCCTCTCGTACTAGGGGCAAATCCTCGCAAATTTCCTGACGTCCACAGCGGATATAAACCGAACTGTCTCACGACGTTCTGAACCCAGCTCACGTACCTCTTTAACCGGCGAACAGCCGGACCCTTGGGAACCGCTTCGCCCCCAGGATGAGATGAGCCGACATCGAGGTGCCAAACAGCGCCGTCTATGTGAACTATTGGGCGCTATAAGCCTGTTATCCCCGGGGTAACTTTTATCCGAAAGCGCTGCCGGTACCACTACCATGTACATAAATGTACGGACAGCGGAAAACTTACTCCGACTTTCGTCCCTGCTCGGCTTGTAGGCCTCACAGTCAAGCTAGCTTATGCGTATACACTATCGATTCGATTTCCATCCGAACCTAGCTAACCTTTGAACGCCTCCGATACTCTTTAGGAGGCAACCGCCCCAGTTAAACTACCCACCAGACACGGTCCCCGAACCGGAACCTAACCACGACATGGTCATGGGCAGATTGCGGTCCAGGTAAGAATAAGATCGTACTAAGGGTGGTATTTCACCGGTGACTCCATCTAGACTAGCGTCTAAACCTCAAAGTCTCCCACCTATGCTACACATAGTACGACCCGATCCAATGTCAAGCTGTAGTAAAGCTCCACGGGGTCTTTTCGTCCTGCTGCGGACAGACGGCATCTTTACCGTCAATGCACTTTCACCGAGCTCTTCGTCGAGACAGTACCCATATCATTACTCCATTCGTGCGGGTCAGAACTTACCTGACAAGGAATTTCGCTACCTTAGGACGGTTATAGTTACCGCCGCCGTTCACTGGGGCTTCAGTTCAAGCCGTGAAGCTCTCCCCTTAACCTTCCAGCACCGGGCAGGAGTCAGCCCCTATACATCCACTTTCGTGTTAGCAGAGACCTGTGTTTTTGGTAAACAGTTGCATGGGTTCCTTAGCTGCGGCCCCGTCACACCATCTACCACGATAGTGAACTTAATAGGCTCAGCCTTCTTTTCTCGATATTGTCTCGTTATACAGGCTCGCGCAAGAAGTTAAAAACTTGCGCCAACTACTGTTGTTCCCTGAAAAGAAAACTGGCAAGTCACTGTCATAGACAAAGTGACGGGGCAGACCTTATCCCTAAGTTACGGTCGCTTGTTTGCCGAGTTCCTTGACGAAGAATCACTCGTACACCTTGGTCTACTCGACCTGAGCACCTGTGTCGGTTTGCGGTACGGATAATGTAATTCACGCGTTTGGTAGCTTTTCTAGTCAGCACCTTCATTGGAATTCGATCGTAAGATCGTTTCGCTCGTAGCCATTTCTGCTACTTAGACGGATATAACCATGAACCCGCTCCAACTAATATGCCGCGCACGCCAAACAAAACTACACTAGTACGGGAATATTAACCCGTTGTCCATCGCCTACGCTACGCGCCTCGGCTTAGGACCGACTAACCCTGGGACGATTATCGTGGCCCAGGAAACCTTGCTCTTTCGGTGGGCAGGATTCTCACCTGCCTTATGGTTACTCATTCCAGCATTCTCACTTGTTACCGCTCCACCAAACCTCGCAGTTTAGCTTCTATGCCGTAACAACGCTCCTCTACCACTCCTGATAAATCAGAAATTCGCATCTTCGGTATTACACTTAGCCCCGTTACATTTTCCGCGCAGGGTCTCTTGACGAGTGAGCTGTTACGCACTCTTTAAATGAATGGCTGCTTCTAAGCCAACATCCTCGTTGTTTAAGAAACCCCACCTCGTTTCCCACTTAGTGTAAATTTAGGGACCTTAGATGGCGATCTGGGCTGTTTCCCTTTTGAGCGACGAGCTTAGCCCCGCCGTTCTAACTGCAACGATTCCACAAATAGTATTCGTAGTTTGTCAAGGGTGGGTAATCTTGCGACCCCCATTCCGAAACAGAGCTCTACCCCTATCTGCTACCACGTCACGCTAGCCCTAAAGCTATTTCGAGGAGAACCAGCTATCTCCAAGTTCGATTGGCATTTCACCGCTAACCACAGGTCATCCGGGCGTGTTGCAACTCGCTACGGTTCGGCCCTCCACACAGTTTTACCTGCGCTTCAGCCTGCCCATGGTTAGGTCACTTGGTTTCGGGTCTATTCACACACACTAAGCGCCCTATTCAGGCTTGCTTTCACTACGCCTCCGTCAGATGACTTAGGCTTGCGTATGCAAATAACTCGCTGGATCGTTCTACAAAAAGCACGCCGTCACCGGACAAGCCGGCTCCGACTCCTTGTACGCACACAATTTCAGGTTCTATTTCACTCCCCTTCCGGGGTTCTTTTAACCTTTCCCTCACGGTACTTGTTCTCTATCGATCGTAAGATATATTTAGCCTTGGGGGGTGGACCCTCCAGATTCAGTCAGGGTTTCACGTGTCCCGACCTACTCGACATGATAAATATCCTCACCACAAGGGCTTAGTATTTACCTGGGCCTTCAGGCCCTCACAAGTATAAGGTTAGCGACACTTTGCGTACCAGGCTATCACTGTCTTTGGCCAGTCTTTCCAAACTGTTCTGCTCGCCTCGCTGATTTCTTACCTTATGCAGAGTCGTGGTAGCCTCTGCCTCCAATACGGAATTCTGGATAAGTCCAGGACTCCGTACTGGTTGTTTGTGATGTCACAACCCTTTTTAGATCTTCGTCTACCAACTTATCCGTCTATTGCTAGACGGAAACCTAAAAAGTTTGGGCTCTTCCGGATTCGCTCGCCACTACTACCGGAATCATTGTTTATTTTCTCTTCCTCGCCCTACTAAGATGTTTCAGTTCAGGCGGTTACCTACACCCTACCCTATGTGTTCAGATAGGTGTGACTAGACATAACTCTAGCCGGGTTTCCCCATTCGGAAATCTTCGGTTCAATGCGTCGTTGACTAGCTCCCCGAAGCTTATCGCAGCCATGCACGTCCTTCATCGGTATCTTACGTCAAGGCATCCTTTGTGTGCGCTTGAGTAACTTTTTACGTACAAGATAAAACTCGAAAGTTTAATCTTTTGTGCAATTGACTAGTTATTGGTATTCACCAACAACATGCCGTTTGTTAAATTTGCTTTTCTCAATATCTACTAAATTTTTAAGTTACAAACTCAAGGAAGCCCATTGTTGTATGCTCGATCTTGAGTTTACACTAGAAGCTATTGACATGGCCTCGTGTCTAAACTCAAGCAACCTTTCAATCATAGCAGCTTTAACAGGGGTTGTAAAGCAAAAATTGCTGATAAAATTGCTACACTATTACCTCTGGTGGAGACACAGGGACTCGAACCCTGGACCCCCTGCTTGCAAAGCAGGTGCTCTAGCCAACTGAGCTATGTCCCCAAAGTTTCGGTAAAAACTTCTATAGTCGCATGCGAAGCCTTGGCACAAAACGCGAAGACTGCGCCAGCCACTCCGGCAAGTGCTGTGTGGTGGGCGATGAGGGACTCGAACCTCCGACCTCGTCATTATCAGTGACGCGCTCTAACCAGCTGAGCTAATCGCCCGTAGTCCGCTATTGATGGAAGCCTTGCGTTATTTTATCGGAAAGTACATGTCGGAGCAAGCTCTAAAGAAAAAGGCGCTGATTTACGATAACCATGCGCCTCTCGCTTAAAAACTTGGTAGTGCAAACAACGTCAATCGGTCGTTTCAGAACTGAGTTCTTGCCACACGTATCATTACGCATGGAATGTACATTGTCAGTACTGAATTTACAATGTACCAAGATCGACCTAGCTCTCTGATGATTGCTCAACTAGATGCTAGTTCTCCCTAGAAAGGAGGTAATCCATCCGCACCTTCCGGTACGGATACCTTGTTACGACTTAACCCCAATCATCTCCCCTACCTTAGGGCGAGGCAAGCTCACACGTCAGGTATTGGCGACTTTCATGGTTTGACGGGCGGTGTGTACAAGACCCGGGAACGTATTCACGGTAGTGTGCTGACCTACCGTTACTAGCGATTCCAGCTTCATGCAGGCGAGTTTCAGCCTGCAATCCGAACTGAGACCGGCTTTGATGGGATTTGCTCCGTCTTGCGACTTGGCTGCCCTTTGTACCGGCCATTGTAGCGTGTTTGTAGCCCCAGACGTAAGGGAAATACTGACCTGACCTCATCCCCTCCTTCCTCCCTGTTGCCAAGGCAGTATAGCTAGAAAAATACAACTAACTAAAAGGGTTGCGCTCGTTGATGGACTTAACCAAACATCTCACGACACGAGCTGACGACGGCCATGCATCACCTGTCACTTGGTTCCCGAAGGCACACTCTGCTTTCACAGAACTTCCAAGGATGTCAAGCCTGGGTAAGGTTCTTCGCTTACCATCGAATTAAACAACACGCTCCACCGCTTGTGCGGGTCCCCGTCAATTCCTTTATGTTTTAGTCTTGCGACCGTACTCCACAGGCGGGATGCTTAACGCGTTAGCTTCGCTACTAGAGGGGTCGATACCTCTAACAGCTAGCATCCATCGTTTACGGCGTGGACTACCGGGGTATCTAATCCCGTTTGCTCCCCACGCTTTCGTGCCTTAGTGTCAGGAATGAGCCAGTTATCTGCCTACGCCATCGGTGTTCCTCCCAATATCTACGGATTTCACTCCTACACTGGGAATTCCAATAACCTCTCTCATCCTCTAGCTGAGCAGTTCAAATAATGGAAGTATGGTTGAGCCACACGATTTCACTACTTGCTTACTCTGCCACCTACGCAACTCTTTACGCCCAGTAATTCCGGATAACGCTTGGATCCTCCGTATGACCGCGGCTGCTGGCACGGAGTTAGCCGATCCTTATTCATATGCTACCGTCATAATCGTCACATATAAAAGCAGTTTACAACCCTAAGGCATTCATCCTGCACGCGGCGTTGCTCCATCAGGCTTTCGCCCATTGTGGAAAATTCCCTACTGCTGCCTCCCGTAGGAGTCTGGACCGTGTCTCAGTTCCAGTCTGGCTGATCATCCTCTCAGACCAGCTACCGATCGTCGTCTTGGTGAGCCATTACCTCACCAACAAACTAATCAGACGCAGGCCGCTCCCAAAGCGCCAAAGCTTTACTCCGTAGAGCACATGCGGCATTAGCCACCCTTTCGGGCAGTTATTCCTCACTTTGGGGTACGTTCCTACGTGTTACTCAGCCGTCCGCCGCTCGCCGCCAAATAGTAAACTATTCGCGCTGCCGCTCGACTTGCATGTATTAGGCACGCCGCCAGCGTTCATCCTGAGCCAGGATCAAACTCTCCAAAAAGAATTCGCCTAAACTTCAGTCGAACATTTGACTTTTGAGATGACTCTCGCCGGTCAAACTGACTTATTTAAAACAATTCAAAAATGAACTGACGTTGATTTGCACTACCAAATTTTTAAAGAACTTTTCGGAGATGTTTTAATATAACCTCCGAAAGCTCTGGAACTTATACTACGTGGCGTTAGTCCCAATGTCAAGATAAATGTATCTAAAATGGTAGTGATTCTTACATCGGTTAGAAATGCCCGTTCTCGTTTTGAAATCACTATTCTTCCTCTTCGACATCTTCGGCAATATCGACGAGCGCCAGCGAAACCACTTCATCCCCGTCGTTCAAACGCATAATTCGAACGCCTTGCGTCGCTCGTCCAAGTTCTGGAATGTTCTTAAGACCGAGGCGGATCGTCTGGCCTTGTGATGAAATAATAATCACTTCTTGCGTGTCATCTATAAGTGTTTTAACTCCGATCAAACTACCCGTCTTAGAATTCACAACCGCCGAGCGAATGCCCACACCACCGCGTGCATGCGGTGTAAATTGTGCAACTTTAGTGCGCTTGCCGTAGCCGGATTGGCTAATAACAAAGATGCTTGAGCCTTCCTGCACAATGTCCATACCAATCACTCGGTCATTGGCACGTAAGCGAATACCGCGCACACCGCGCGATGCGCGGCCCATCGGTCGTACATCCTTTTCATGGAATCGAATGGCCTGGCCAAGCGAGGTTGAAATGACAATCTCGTCGTCACCAGATGTCATACGAATCCACTTCAGCTCATCACCTTCATCCAAATTAATCGAAATAAGGCCAGAGCTACGGACGTTTTGGTACTGATCAAATGGTGTTTTTTTAACGACACCACGAACAGTACACATAAAGAGGTTGCCGCCGCTAACTTGCTTGCTGACGTTAATAACAGCGCTGACCGTTTCTTCGGGCTGCAATTGAAGCAGATTTATCAGCGCTATGCCCTTGGCACTCAAACTTGAAGCTGGAACTTCGTAGGTTTTCAGACGGAATACGCGGCCCTTGTTGGTAAAGAATAACAAGAAGTCGTGTGTGCTGGCATTTACAACGTGCTCGATCACATCTTCTTCCCGAGTGGCCATACCGCGCCTCCCCTTGCCGCCCCGACCCTGCTTTTTGTATTCAGCAACCGGACTACGCTTAATGTAATTTGCGGAAGTAAGCGTTACAACGACTTGCTCGTCGGGTACGAGGTCTTCATCACTGAGCTTACTCAGCTCCTGTGACACTACTTTTGTGAGGCGCTCGTCACCATACTGCTTTTTCAACGCCTTGAATTCGTCCTTAATGATATCTAATATTCTTTGTTCATCGGCTAGAATGGCTTCGAGTTCCGCAATCGTCTTGAGCAATTCGGCAAGTTCGTCTTCAATTTTTTTGCGCTCCAAGCCAGCTAGAGTGCGAAGTTGCATCGCTAGAATGGCTTTTGCCTGGATCTCGCTCAATGCAAAGCGCCCCATGAGATTTGTTTGGGCTTCATCGGCCGTCTCGCTTGAACGAATAGTATTAATAACTTCGTCGATGTGATCTAGCGCAATTTTCAGCCCCTCCAAAATGTGTGCGCGCTCTCTGGCTTTGCGGAGTTCATATTCGGTGCGGCGGCGAACGACGTTTTGGCGATGCTTGATATGTTCCTGGATTATATCCTGCAAACCGAGAACGCGCGGCTGAATACCGTCAATCAATGCCATCATGTTGTAGTGAAAAGCTGTCTGCAATGGTGTTAGTTTATAGAGCTGATTAAGCAACTTCTTGGGATAAGCATCTTTCTTTAGATCAATGACAATGCGAACGCTGCCACGCGAACTTTCATCGCGGATATCCGAAATGCTCGTAACTTTCTTCTCTTTCACAAGATCGGCGATTTTAATCACGAGCGATTCTTTGTTAAGGGCATAGGGGATTTCAGTGATAACGATTTGGTGACGGCCCTTGACGCCTTCGACAATCTCGGCAACGCCACGTACAACAACGCCGCCCCGGCCAGTCGCATATGCAGTACGCATAGAGTCTTTGCCGTATACTACGCCACCGGTTGGAAAGTCCGGTCCTTTAATAAATTGCAAAAGATCGTCGAGGGTTGCCTCCGGATGATCGATCTGGTAAATAGTGGCATCAATTAATTCGTTTAAGTTGTGTGGCGGGATATTTGTAGCCATGCCGACAGCGATACCCAGTTGTCCATTCAACAACAAGTTCGGCATTTTACCGGGAAGCACTGAGGGTTCTTGGGTAGTGCCATCGTAGTTGTCGCGGAAATCGACCGTTTCTTTATCAATGTCGGCGAGTAGCTCGTCGGCCAGACGCGCCATCTTGGCTTCGGTGTAGCGCATAGCAGCCGGTGGATCACCGTCCATTGATCCAAAGTTGCCCTGTCCGTTTACCAACCTATAACGCATTGACCAGGGTTGAGCCATGCGGACCATTGCATCATATATGGAAGAGTCACCGTGAGGGTGATACTTACCCATCACTGCACCAACGACATTCGCGCTTTTGCGGTGGCGGGCGCTTGAACGCAGGCCATCGCTGTTCATGCTGTATAAAATACGTCGGTGGACCGGCTTCATACCATCACGGACGTCAGGCAAGGCGCGCTCGATGATAACACTCATTGAGTAACGCAGATAGTTATCCTCCATCACGTCTTCGACCGTGCGGTCTTCGACAGTACGTGAGTGATTCTGCAAAACTTTGACCTCCGAAGTCGGTATTTCTTGTTGCTCGTCTTCTTGTCGGTTGTCCATATCTTTGTTCTGATCCACCTTAAATATCCAAGTCTTTCACAAAACGAGCATGCGTCTGAATAAAGTTCTTGCGCAGCTCTACCTCTGTGCCCATCAACTTATTGAAAATAGCATCGGCCTTTTCCGCGTCTTCAACACGAACCTGTACTAGCACACGTTTTTGAGGATTCATGGTTGTCTCGAATAGTTGCTCGGCGTCCATTTCTCCAAGACCCTTGTAGCGCTTCTGTTCTATAAAGCCAGCTTGACGAAAACGTTCGTCGTCAACGGCAACCTTTAAGCCTTCTTCCTTGCGCTTTTCGATTGTTTTATCGAGGACTTTGTCGAGTTCGTTTTCATCATATATAAAGACACTCGATTTGCGCCCTGGCCTCACAAGCTCAAACAACGGTGGTTTTGCCAAATAGATGTGGCCGCCATCAACAACCGGCTTCATGAAGCGGAAGAAAAACGTGAGAAGCAGCGTGCTAATATGTGAGCCATCCACATCGGCATCGGTCATAATAATAATGCGATCATAGCGCAGGCCGTCGATCGCAAACGATTCTTCGATGCCGACTCCCAAGGCTTTGATAAGGCTCAGGATTTCGTTATTGGCAAGCATTTTGTCGAGGCGTGCCCGCTCTACGTTGAGCACCTTGCCACGCAGCGGCAAAATAGCCTGTGTCTTGCTGTCACGTCCAGATTTGGCTGAACCACCAGCAGAGTCACCCTCTACAAGGTACAGTTCAGAATTTTTTGGGTCCTTGCTTGAACAATCAGCAAGCTTGCCGGGCATACCAGAGCCTTCAAGTACACCTTTACGAATAATATTTTCGCGGGCAGCACGGGCAGCTTTGCGGGCACGGGCAGCTAACAGCACCTTGCCAACAATTTTCCTGGCAATTGCAGGGTGCTCTTCCAAGTAGTAGTTAAAATATTCGGTCATGACTTGCTCGACGTGACCGCGAACTTCCGGGTTGCCAAGCTTGTTCTTGGTCTGGCCTTCGAATTGCGGATCAGGGAGCTTCACTAGAATGACGGCAGTTAGGCCTTCACGGCAATCTTCGCCTGTTAGGTTTTCTTCCTTTTCTTTGAGCAAACCAGACTTGCGTGCATACTCGTTCACCACTCGTGTCAGAGCGGTACGAAAACCAGTTAAGTGAGTTCCGCCATCTGGATTTACGACGTTATTTGCAAACTGCTTGATAGTCTCACTAAAACTGTCGGTATATTGCGCGGCAATTTCAACCTGTGTGTCGCGAACTTGTCTGTCCACATAAAAAACTTCGTCGTCGACCAAATCTTTTCCTATATTAAGGTGCGTAACGTATGATTTGATACCTCCCTCGAAGTAAAAACTGTAGCGCTTATCACTCCGCTCATCCATAATGGACGTTCGGATACCTTTTGTGAGATACGCCTGGTGGCGCAGACGATCAAGAATGATGTCATAGTTAAAACTGGTTGTCTCAAAAATAGTTTCGTCGGGATAGAATACGATCTCTGTGCCGGTCTTGTCAGATTTGCCAACAACCTTAAGGTCGGCCTTGGGAAGACCTCTAGCATACTCTTGTTGGAAAATTTTTCCTTCGCGATAAACTGTTACGACAAGTCGAGAAGAAAGCGCATTTACGACGCTTGAACCCACGCCATGCAAACCGCCTGAAACTTTGTAAGCGCCGGCGTCGAACTTGCCGCCAGCATGCAAGACAGTCAAAACGGTTTCAACCGTACTCTTGCCAGTCTTTGGGTGAATATCCGTCGGGATGCCACGCCCGTCGTCGAGAACCTTTACACTGCCGTCCGCTTGCAACGTCACCGAAACATGCTTGGCATATCCAGCCAACGCCTCGTCAATACCATTATCAATGAGTTCCCACACCAAGTAATGAAGGCCGTCGGGACCAGTGCCGCCAATGTACATACCCGGACGCTTACGCACCGGTTCAAGACCCTCAAGGACCTGGATTTGATTTGATGAATATTCTTTTTGTTTAGCCACTTTTAAAAACCCTCTAATCAGTTAAGACCTGCCCCACTTCTCTTATAGTATAGCCCAAGCTTCATCGAATCACAACTGTCGCCCTCTTTAAAGTATTCTACTGGTCGGACGGTTGGCGATCACGATATTGCAAGTTGCCATCTTTATCAATCGAGATAGTATCGTGCTCAGATACCTCAGGTTTCTGCCCGGGCGGCCGAAGCTGAATCTCACCAGTAAGATGATTGTTGGCGGCCGCAGATTGCGGCCGAGACGCGACAGGCGTTGGCTTTTGCTTTTCGAGTGACCTTTCAAGCTCGTGGGCAATCGTGTCGACTTCACCATTTTCGAGCTCATCACTTGAAATATTGCGCTGCGGCATGGTCAACGGCTGGACGGCATGCGAAGCTGGATGACGAGGGACGCCAGTAGCTGAGCGGGTTGGTTGCTGAAAAGGATTACTCGGTATAGGCGGTTGTGGGGATAGGGTAGGCGGCGCAAAAGGGCTGCGACCAGGAGCAACGGAAGGACCGAATGAAGCAGGTGCGCGATTTTTGGAAAGCCACTCATCCAAAAACGAGCCACCACCCGGCTTCCCAGCGGCAGGTCGGGATTGGGGTAGCCCGCCCGCAGGCAGGCTACCGGCAGCCGGGCCTGGGCCTGGAAACGCCGAGGGCTGTACGCCAAAGCCACTACCACCTCCAAAGGCAGGAGCTGGCATAGCCTTGGTCGCCATCCGTTCAAAAATATCGGCCTCAACTACTGCCTTCGGCCGACCATATTTCGCAGCCGACAACTGCTTAAGCGCATCAGCAAGCTGCGAATTTGGCGTGCCCAAAGGCGGCAACGTCGCCATACTAAACGGATGGGTCGGTACGCCACTAATCATAGTGCGTACCACCGCATTGTAGTTCGGCAAGTGGATCAGATCCGTCTCGTCAAAAGAAGGCCTAAAATACTTGCGCAGCGTTTCGGCGTCACGGTCGCCTACGCGAAAACCGACGGTCGTACCTACATTACCAAATACCGCTTCGCGAATTTCCTCGGTTAGCTGTGTCGTAAACTGGTTGGCAACGATCAGGTTTAGGCGATATTTTCGGGCTTCCGAAAGGATCGTAGCGAAAGAATCTGTCGAAAAATTTTGAAACTCATCCACGTATAGAGAAAAATCTACGCGCTCGCTCTCGGGAATGTTGGCACGGCTCATTGCTGCAGCCTGAAACTTCATAACAAAAATCATACCAAGCAGCTGCATATTTAGTTGGCCGGTCCGGCCTTTGCTTAGGTTAACAAGAAGTATCTTTTTGTTGTCCATGATATCGCGCAAATCAAAAGCGCTCTTGGTTTGGCCAATAATATTGCGCATCATTTCATTTGAAAGGAAAGCACCGAATTTACTCACGAACCAACCAACGATTTCGCCGAAGTCGTTTGAGCGCTGCGATTGCGGCATTTCTTTTTGCCAAAATTCGAGCACGTTTGGATCTTTAACGTATTGTAATTTTTGCTTCACGAAGTTCGGATCTCTAAATAATTTAGGAATATCAATGAACGTGCCACCGGCAGGATCGGCCATGACGGTCAAAGCTGCGTTACGAAAAAGATGCTCATATCGCGGACCCATAATTCCCTGGTGTTGTGGATCATACAATTTGTAAAGCATGTTTAGTACTTCTTGGATTAGAAAGTCTTTCTGCTCAGGGCTTTGGTATTCGAAAAGATTCAGTCCTAATGGGTAATCCATCTCGGCTGGCGAAAAGTAGATAACATCTTCTGTGCGTTCGCGCGGAACCATAGACAACAGCTTTTCTGCAGTGTCACCGTGTGGATCAACAAATGCAAAGCCATTACCATCGAGCATATCCTGCAAAGCAAGGTTCTCAAGAAAGGTAGACTTACCGGTCCCCGTCTGCCCAACCACATACATATGGCGCTGACGATCTTGTACTGACAAGCGAATGGGTTTCTTGACTCCACGAAAAACGTTGTATCCAAGAAGCAGCCCTTTATCAGGCATATTACGCGGCCCATCAACCTGCTTAGAACCCTGACGCTCCAACTGGGAGGTAGGAATATTCTTCTGGTCAGGAAAGTGAAAGAGCGTTGCAAGCTCGACAGAATTTAGAACCATTTTGTTTTCTACTTGTGGGAAAAAACGCAATATATATGAAGTAATGAGTTCATCCAGATCCTTGGCCGGCGTGAATGAAAGACCGTTTTTGCCAGGTGCATCAAAAAGAGCGAAGGCTGCTACCATGCTACTCAAAATTCCCTGTGCCCGTTGTGATATATTCGACGATGCTGCCACTCTAATGAGTACTTCGTACCCAGGATGGCGCGTTTTCTCATCTATAGAATCGACAATTGCTTGATCCAAATTGGATAATTCGGACTTGCCCTTCTCTTCGCTTTTTGTCTCCGGGGGTTTCACGAATGCGGTAGCAAATTGTTGTGCTACCGACAATGCTTGCTTTGATCCCTTCTTGCTTTCCTCGCCTTTGCGCTTCTTGCCCGCTACTTCATGAGCGATTTTTCTCCAGCCGCTGTCGGCGGGACGCATAAGAATTTGAATTGCAGCACCATCTTCTTTGTCGAGCGTCGATAAAGCATTTAGGAGCGACTGCAAGGAGTCCCTTTTGAGATCTTGGTAGGTAGCCAGAGGATAGGCGAATGACTCCTTGAGCTTAAATTCGCCGCCAGCAATGCCGCTCATGCCGCCAACCGGGTTAAAGATGTTGGGTTCTTGAGCCTCTTCAAGTCGCGCGGTGGGATATGCGCTAACAATTGCTTGTTTCACAAGCTCAACCAGGCCAAGTGGTACCGAAGCATAGAAGTAGACAAAGCCTTTAGTGCCAATGATTTCGAATGCAAAGTGACGCTGGCCGTAAAATTTACTTTTGAAGCCTTTCTGAAGTGTGCTTGCAATCAGATTGTAGATGATCTGCGCTTTGGAAATATTTTCGTCGAGCACATCACGAACGTCCCTGCCGTTTCCTTCAATGTCCTCACTCTGCGGCGGTAGGTGTACTAAAAGCGAAACCATCTTAAGCCCACGCTCATAATTCTTCTGCTCACGTGCATGCCGGCGAGTTTGCATAAATATGACAGGCGCTACCGCGCCAACAATTCCAAGCAGTACAACCAATACTATTATTACGGTAATCATTTATTCTGGTTAGTTCCTACAGCCCTACCATATCGAGTTGCGAGATACTGGGCTTTTAGCTCGCTCAACAACTTATTTTGCATGAATGGGTCACCGTGCGTCTCAAGCACGACCTTTTTGGCCTTTTCGATCCACTCCTGTTCGATTGCCAATTCTTCAGCGGGTTGCATGGCTGCCGTGCTGGCTGGCTGTGACCCGGCAGTAGCCTGTCGAGAAGACGCGCCAGCTGGATCGAGCTGTCCATGCGACGTAGGCGTCTGGCTTGCACCCTGACTCGAATACGCCCGCTGTACCGCGGCGGACGACCGCACCACGTGCGAATCCGATGAATTACTTGCTGGAGGTTCCATAGTCTTAGCTTATTATAACAGTCTACACAACCTCAATGCTAGAGCCTGCAACAGGCAGACGTCTATCCTTGCTTAAAAGCATTGCGCGTAATATAAAAATACGAAAACGCAAAAAGGACGCTTGTTGTCGCAACGTCTTTAAATGTGAGCTGTCCCAAAGAAAGGAGCACGATAAGTAGAGTTGGCAACGAAGCACAAAGAACGGCGAGCCGATTTGCCCTACTAGAAATCGAAGCGCGCCGCAAAGCCAGCCATTTCGTGACAAAAAAAATGAGCAAGAAAAATATAACAAATGGGGTAATCAACAAAAAGGAGGGCAGCTCATGAGGGCTGGTTGCCGCAAACAACACGAGGATTGCTATTACTGCCAGAGTTAGCCTTATGATTTTTTTCTTCATAGTTGTCTATTACCCATTATATAAGATAAGCGCATCATATATTAAATGATGCGCTTATGGAATAACTAGGGCCGCGGGGAGCAAATCCGCCCGTAAAATATACTGTATAGCGCTTGCTGCCCCTTGGCTTGACTGACCGCTCCTCTCACCTTTAGGGTGAAAAAGAGCGCTACGTTTTGTAAGTTTTTGTTTTGGCTTACGTAAGTACAATGGTACTACAGCCGACCAAAAAAGTCAATAGCACAAGTAGTCATCATGCACGCAAAAACTACTCAGCGAAAGCGGAATTTTTATAAGGTAAAAGTTATACACAGGTTTCCGGAATTTTAGGCAAGATTGTTATTGACAGGCAAAAGTGTAATTTATAAGATAGCAGTAGCACTTGAATAAAAAAAGTGCTCAAAAACAAAAACGACCTCGAAACAACGGCTTCTCGCAAGCCGTTGTTCCATGAAAAACCAAGAGTAACAATAAACCTCCAAAATCAAACAAACTATCTCTCCGCGGACGGTCTGCAAAAAGCAGGCCGTTTTTATTGCGTATTCAGGGCAACTTGTATTACAAATGACGTTATGGCAATCCAGGGCATACTAAGCGTCGGGTCAAGCGGCATCGTCATAGACATAGAGTGCCATTTGTCCAATGGCTTGCCAAACATGGTTATCGTGGGGTTCGCGAATAGGGCGATTGACGAGGCAAAGGAGCGGATTCGGTCAGCATTTTCTACCACAAAGATTGCCTTGCCACGAAAACGAATAACCATAAATTTGGCACCCGCGGACATACCAAAAGAAAGCACCGGCTTTGATGCGGCAATATCGGCAGCCATTCTCATTGCAAGCGGCCAGACAACTAAGATACTTACCAGCAGGGATGCCGTGATCGGCGAATTGGGACTAGACGGTACGGTCCGAGCAGTGCGCGGCATTATTGGCAAACTGCTCGCAGGCCGAAACAAAGGTGTTACAACTTTTTATGTGCCCCAGAAAAATATAGGTCAGGCACTACTAGTACCACAGATAACAGTCGTCCCCGTCGCGAATATCAAAGATCTATATCTGGAATTGAACGGTCAGATCACGCTTAAAAGATACGAAACGGGCACAGGAATTATGCAGCAAGGTGCTGCCGGCCAAGCCAAGCACCCAGCGACCCTGTGTTATATTGTCGGCCAGGCACGGGCAAAGCGAGCGCTGGAAATCGCAGCAGCCGGTGGTCACAATTTGTTGCTTCATGGGCCGCCTGGCACGGGCAAAAGTATGCTCGCTAAAGCGCTGCCCTCACTATTGCCTCCCTTGTCTCACGAAGAAATGCTTGAAGTAACGCACGTCCACAGCCTGGCCACCAGCAACTACGACGAAATTATTACTGGCCGGCCTTTTCGGGCACCCCATCATAGTGCCAGCCATGTTTCGATTATTGGCGGAGGCCAGCGCGTTCGGCCAGGCGAAATAAGTTTGAGCCACGGCGGTGTACTCTTTTTTGATGAATTACCCGAATATCCACGTAGTACGATTGAAGCCCTCAGACAGCCTCTTGAGGATCGCGTTATTAGTATTGCACGAGCAAAAGACAGCGTCATCTACCCTGCTGACTTCATTTTTGTTGCTACGGCGAATCCTTGTCCGTGCGGGCACTTTGGCACAAGCAAGCCATGTCGATGTCTGCCGCATCAAATACTGCAATACCAACGCAAGTTGTCTGGACCAATTTTGGATCGTATTGATGTTTACTCGGAGGTTCAAGAGGTCGACCATGTGCATCTGTTACAACAAACAAACGCGGCAGAAGCAGAGAAAGCTGTTATTGCTCGCATCGCAATTGCGCGCAACATCCAGGCCCGACGTTATGAATCGGCAAAAAAACTGAATGCCGGCATGAGCAATCAAGACGTACGGCTTTTGAGTAGGCTTGGTCCTGGAGCAAAAGATATTCTCGACCAGGCAGCAACACAGCTCGATATCTCTGCTCGAAGCTACATGCGTACCGTAAAGGTTGCGCGTACCATCGCCGACCTGGAGACGGTCCGCATTATAGAGCCGGCGCACATCACCGAAGCGCTCCAATATAGAAGTCAAAATTACGAGATGCCCCTGTAACCGCTGCCGCATTGTCCAGGTTCAGCTACATCGAGGACGGTTCTAGAATACACATGCTTGACCCCTGTTTTTACATCTGTTACAATTGCAGATACAAACAATAGTAAAAGGAGACTGTTTATCAGCAAGATGAACCGCCTGAATGGTGAAATTCGGGCACCTCAACTGCGAGTGCTTGACCAAGACGGAAAACAGCTTGGCATTCTCTCCAGAAACGAGGCATTGCGTGCCGCAGAAGATCAAGGTCTCGACCTTGTTGAAATCTCGGCAGATGCGAATCCGCCAGTCGCAAAAATTGTCGACTGGGGCAAGTATAACTACCAACGCACTAAGCAGCTGCAAAAAAACAAACGCAGCGCCAAGGTATTGGAAGTAAAGCAAATGCGATTCGGACTAAAAATTAGCGGACACGACCTTGGGGTCAAACTACGGAAAGTCACCGACTTTCTTGAGAATGGCCACAAAGTGAAGCTCACCATTTTTTATCGCGGTCGCGAACTTGCCCACAAGGATCTCGGTTTTAAACTTGCTGAAAAGGTGATCAGTGATTTCGGCGATACTATCATAGTAGACCAACCACCACAGTTCGCCGGAAAACAACTCAACTTTGTAATAAGGAGCAGTCATGCCAAAATTAAAGACGCATAGCGGCACCAAAGACCGCGTACGCGTAACCAAAAATGGTAAGGTGCGTGCCGGTCATCCAAACACCAGTCACTTTTTGCAGAAAAAGAGCGGTGCACGAAAGCGCAATCTGGCTGGCCTCGATACTTTGGGTGCTACGAACAGCAAAAAAATTAAATTGAAATTGGGAGCATAGTAGCATGCGCGTAAAACGAGGTGTCGCAAGCCACCACAAACACCAGAAGATCCGTCAAGCCACAAAAGGCATGACCCACTCAAACCGCGCCAGCATTAAGCGCGGCAAGCAGGCCGTAACTAAGGCGCTACAATTTGCCTACCGCGACCGGCGCAATCGTAAGCGCAGCTTCCGGGAACTTTGGAATGCACGTATTAATGCCGCCGCTCGTCTGAATGACACAACCTACAGTCGTTTGATGGCCGGCCTCAAAAGAACAAACGTCAATCTCGATCGTAAAGTCCTGAGCGAGCTTGCGGTCAACGAACCAAAAACCTTTGCAGCCGTCGTGAAAGCTGCCATCAAATAAAAGCGAAAATCCTTAATAAACCACCTGCCAAGGCCGGTGGTTTTATTTTGACCAGACTACCCGTAAGCCGGGTTCTGTTTTAGCCGATCATCTATCTAGCCTTAATGTTGCCACTAAGATCAAGCGGTTAGACGATGCGCCTTGGCGGGAAACCACGAAGTAAACTTCGAAGGGCGCACCTCCTTGCAGCAGACAGGGTTTACCATTTTACATCGTCACCGATGTAAACCGTGGCTCTTGCCCCACGCTTTTCACCCTTACCTCTATAAGAAGGCGGTTTTGTTTCTGTGGCACTTTCCCTAGAGTTGCCTCCGGTTGCTGTTAGCAACTGTCCTTCCCTATGCTGCCCGGACTTTCCTCTTGCGTTGGAAGCGCAAGCGATCAGCCGATAATCTGGCCACATTTATTATAGCATCCATCAGCGTATGGGTTTTTGTGATCCAGCGGCCACATCTAAGATCTCGTTAACTGCGACATCCGCGAGCTTGTTAAACTCGCGTGGCACCTGTGTGTAGGTTACGCGCTTAAAAGTGGCTGCAAGCTTCTTCACTGCATCGTGAATTGGCCAGAGGTCGCGATTTTTAACCTTAAACACGCCAAGCATCTGATTGATGACTAAGAGACTGTCCATATAAACGTGTACAACTTGTATACGCATTCTTGCAGCCTCCTCTAATCCAACCTTAAGTGCCTGATATTCGGCCTGGTTGTTGGTGGTGATGCCAAGATAAATGCCTCGCTTCACGATGACATTTTGATCCATATCCATTACGACAAAGCCGCTCGCAGACGGGCCCGGATTGCCACGTGAACCACCATCAGCGAATAGCTTTATCTCTGTTGTTTTCGTTGTTTTTTTATCTTCAATATGCGCAAGTTTGTTTTTTGACGGTGTGAAATTGAAATGAATAATTTTTATTGGCGTTTTGAGCGAGACTTGTGGCCCGTAATATTTCTGGCAGACTTTTAGCATCTCTGCCTGTGACAAAACGCGCCCCTCACCTTGATCGCCAAATTCTGCAATGTCTCCAATCCTCTTTTGAATAACTTCATTGATGCGTGCTGTACCTATTGGGCGCCAAGTGGCACGATTTTCCGAATCAACCTTATCTATCAATTCGACTTCATCATCAATTAAAAGATCTTTGTCATCATACAAGCGCCAGGTTGACGCTAGCCGGCCATTAACAATGAACTCTGCCGAGGCGTGATCTAGTTTTAACGTCTTCATAGGCCGTATTATACAGAGACTATCAAAGAAAACTTAATCTGGCTGGGCCGCTCGTATTAATTCTATCGTATGGAGTTACAGCCATGTCGCCAGACACTTCCAAGACCAGCCATATAAAAATAGTTCCTGAATATCTGTGGAGACCGGCGCTTCCAGCCGGATGACCCGGATCGACCTGCTTGCCTTGGCCCTTGCGGGCCAAGGTTCAAGTAAGGCGGTCCTGGTCGGGGTGACAGGACTCGAACCTGCGACCTCACGGCCCCCAGCCGTACGCGCTACCAACTGCGCTACACCCCGAATGCGGACGTACTTATTCTAACAGATATGACGCCTTGTTAAAATACGCTTGGTCGGCAAGCTCTACCGTCCTTGCAGTTGAACGGTAATCTTCCGCACGGTAGCTTCGATGGGAGTCATGGCCGCTTGGTCGATATTTCCAGATACGAACTGACATGTACGAGTAATTGATATTCGATCACCATTTTGTAAAATTGCGGCGCTGAAATATTGGAGTGCCACTTCCGTGCCACTTTTTGCGACAATAACTGCTGTGGGAAACGTGTATCGAACGGCCGTGTCAGTGGAACTGGTCAAGACAAGGGGATTGCCAAACGTCTGGTCCTCAACCTTCATGCCTTTGCTCTCAAAATTACTGACGAGCAGCGAGACCAGCACTGTATGGAGCAAGGTCGGCCACCGCCGGTGGCTCCAAGGTAGCAACTTCATTGGCGAGCGTTGTGAGCGTAGCACGCTGGGCTGGCGGCAACGAAGCATCGGGATCGACTGCTTGTTGCTGGGTTTGCATGGGCTTCGACGAATAAGCGTGTCGCACAAACCAATATATTCCTAAGCTTATGCTAAGCAAAATAACCAAGGCAATAGCCAGAGCCAGCCAGATCCTGACTCTACTAGCTTTGGATGAAGAGCTATAGATCGTTTGAGGTGGCTCATGCGAATCTACTGGAGGTAGTGTATTGTCTTCCATGCCTGCCCCTGGTTTACAGTGTTACAATCAGTCGGTTTTCGCTATACATAAGGCTGGGGAGCCGGCTATGATTAACCCGGAAAATCCAGGTGGGTGTTCTCACGCAGCGACCACGGTCTCTGCAAATTTTGAACTCCCCTTGTACGATACTATCAGATAATCATTGTGCCGGCTTTGCCCAGCCATGTATTATTATAGCTCGAACGTCGGCCCTTAGCTAAGTAGAAAAATGTATATTTTATCAATGATAGAGGTAATGATCGGGCCTATAAATGGAAAAAGAAGCAACATGAACAGTATGATCACCATGAACCCGGCGCCTTCGATCTGGGCCATGATTCGTTGTAACGGTTCCGGTGCAAAGGCGTACAGCAAGCGGGAGCCATCAAGTGGTGGGAACGGGATCATGTTGAAGACAAAAAAGCCAAGATTGACCTGAACAAACAAACTCAAAGCATCATACAACTCTGTGCCTGCCGCAGCACCAAGACGCATAACGAGCACCGCAGCCGCAGCGAGCACCAGATTTGTCAGTGGACCGGCCAATCCCACCAAAGCCGCTCCGTATTCTCCGAACTTTACTCGGTACGGATTGAACGGCACTGGCTTTGCAGCAAAAAACGGCGGTACATGAAATAAAATCAGCACGACTGGCAATAACAAGGTCGTATAGAGGTCTATATGCTTTAGTGGATTAAGGGTTAGCCGTCCGGCCTCTTGCGCGGTTGAATCACCGAGCCAATGTGCCACGAATCCATGCATGGCCTCGTGTAGCGCCATCGAAACGAGGATTGACAGAATAACAACCCCTATATCAGTCAGGCTTAAACCACTCAACATGCCTACAGTATAGCAGCTGCCTGCTGGGTTGTTGACTCTTGAGGTGAAAACAGATACAATACATAATTGAAATCTAAGGAATCCCTCATGCAACGATGTGAAATTACCGGCAAAGGCAAGCAGTTTGGCAACAATGTCAGCTTTTCGCAACGCCACACCAAAAAGGTCTGGTCGCCTAACCTGCAAAAGAAAACTGTTATTGTTGACGGCCGAAAAGTAAAACTCAAGGTTAGTACACAGGCAATCCGCACCCTGAAGAAAAAAGGACTGTTGACTCCCGCGACAAAATAGGTAATCACTTTTGTAGCAAAATCCCATTCATATTGTGAGGGGATTTTATTTAGTCACAAGTCACGTCCTTCGCTATGAACGTTCAAGCACCACAAGATTAGTGGTATCGCCACCAAGGTCACTCGGCTTGAATCTCAGTTTCGCGACCGCTTCGGCTGCCTCCATGCCCATGGCTGTGAGCGCTTCCTCAAGTGCATTTTGTGGCACCGGGAAATGCAGAGCGCCATCAGCGTAGTGGGTTGGGATAATAACCTTCGGTTCAACCTTCTTGATCAATGCAAGCGCCCCCACGCCATCCAACGTGTAGCCGTTACCGCCAACGGGCACCAACATGACATCAACCGTGCCAATTGCCTCCAACTGACTCTCACTCAGCTCCGGATAAATATGGCCGGTTACCAGAATCCTTACGTCTTCGGCAACGATTTTATACATAGTTGCCGTTTTTTTACCTGCCTCGTCGACATGGCCACGTGCCGAGATACCATACACCAAAATGCCGCCGACCTCATACTCGCCGGGCAAATCAACTATAAGTCTCGGAAGTCCGGCTGGATCCGAATGCGGGTTGGTAAAAAGTGCAATGTCGCCAGTTTTAGCCGCCGATTTTGCGCCAAGATCCACGAGATTGTCGTCAATCGTTATCCGAGCATTTTTAGTCGCAATAGTAATACAGTTCGCCCCGTGAAATTGTGCTTCCATATCTCTCCTTAGTCGTCTTCGAGTATACCACTTTTATCAACAAGCACCTGCTTTTTGGAATCAAGTACCATGTTAATAAAACGATCTTTTATTTGGCGGCGATATTGAAATTCGCTCAATGTCATAAGCGTGTAACGGATTTCTTTGCCTTCCTTTTTTTCGAGTTCACCCACAAATTTTTGTAGGGCATTCTGATTTACGTCGCCGACTACCATGAAGTCAATGCCACTCGATTCATCGCGGGTGAACTGGCCGGTATAGAGGGCGAGTTCGACATTGCCGAGGGCCTTGAGTTGCTCCTGGTCTTGCGGTACAAGCTTTGGCTTTTTGGATGTGCCCTTCTTAGCCGTATCAGGAGTGCTTCCGCCATGACCGAAGACCGCTAGTAACGGTTCGTAGTACTCGTAAGCCTGATTCACTTCATAATAGAGTCGGTTGTTCGTTGTGTCCGAGACAATAATACCAATATTGAGCAAGTTTGAGAGTTCGCGGCGCACCGAATTAATCTGCTCATCGATCTTTCGAGTAATTTCGCGAACATAGAAGGACCGATTTGGGTTGCCGTAAAATAGCTGCAACAGCTTCACCCTCGTCTTTGATCCAAACAATTGCTCAATCATATGTTCATTGTAGCAGACGATGCAATACACCTACAGATTATTTGCTCAAAAGCGTTGTTATTAAGTCTTCGACCTTCGACTGTTCGTTCTCCCAGTGAATACTTTTGTTACGAGCGAACCAAGTACGTTGTCGCTTGGCGTACGCAATAGTGTCTGCGATGATTCGCTCCTTTGTAGAGACCAGCGTTTGTGTACCTTGAAAATATGGCTCGAATTCACGGTAACCGATTGTTTGCAACGGAGCAGAGCGCCACCCGTAGCGCTTAGATAAAAGCCCTGCTTCTGCTTCAAGTCCTGCCGCGAACATCGCCGTAACACGCTCCCGGATGCGCTGCTTCAGGAGCTCATGGTCAATGTTAAGGCCAACGACGAGTGTGTTGTCACGCATGCCTGTTGCGCGCGGCATGGTAGCGCCGACCTCAAGCCTTCTAATAAGATGCCGGGGATTTCTGCTGTTAGAAGGGAGCGGAATAGATCGGGCGTGCAGTAAATTTTGCAACTCCTCTACCGGCAGTTCTTGCAGTTGCTGCCGAAGCCCTGAATCGCCTGGTGGCTGAAACGTAAAATCGAAAAGTACGGCATCAATGTACAAGCCCGTGCCACCCGTCAAAATTGGAAGCTTGTGGTGACTGGCGATCTCGTTGATGCAAGCTATAGCGTGCGTCTTAAAATCAGCTGCAGTCCAGGCCTGGTCAGGCGTTAGAATGTCGATCAAATGGTGAGGTATACGTCGCCTATCTGCGCTGCTTGGCTTCGCGGTAGCGATGTCCATGCCTTTGTATAAAGTGCGCGAATCAGCAGCAATGATCTCACCGTTGTATTTTTCGGCAATCGTCATAGCCAGCGCGGACTTTCCGGATGCAGTGGGGCCGACAATGACGACTAAAGAAGGCTTATTTGTTGAGGATTCCACAACAATTCATGCACGTTTACGGTATAGTCTTCGCGAACCGTGACACCGTCTGCTTCAAGCGCAATTTTGTGCCCCTCGATTCCGCCATGCGTCCAGCCTTGAGCCAGCCCGCCCTGCTTATTGACAACGCGCTGCCACGGCAAATCCGTCGGGCCAGTATGAGCAATTTGTCCGACCTCCCAAGCCGCCCATGCTGCTCCGCAGAGTCCGGCAATTTGGCCATATGTCATAACACGGCCCCGTGGAATTTGTGCAACGAGGTCGTATACTCGCTTTGCAAACTGTGCGTCAACTCTTGCCATCAAAATAATTCTTTACTTCGTTCCAGTTGTGCACTTCGGCCACGCCTTCCGGCAGCTTTTCGGCTGCCCGATTCCAGCGATAGTTACCAAATAACGATGCCTCTACGCCGCACTCCGCAGCGCCAAGGCAATGTTTTAGCTGGTTGTCAACTAAGTAGTCGGCACCAAGCTCCCGACAAAGAGCGGCCTTGTGCTGCACCAAGCCCTTCCGAACATCTGTCGGCTTGTCCTTGTCATAGAAACCCACATAATGTACCGCCGAGAAAATGCCTGGAAAGTTTTGAGCTAACCACACGTCGGTCTCAGGTTTGATACGTTGGCGGCGCGAGGTTACTATAATAAGATCATACCGGCCTTTGAGGGATTGCAACACTGGCAGCGCTTGGTCTATTGCAACATAGCTGCCAAATAAACCGGCGTCGTGCAATTCGCCAGCACGCTTTACACCTTCTTCGAGTGGCACTCGCTTGCTCATAGCGATGTTTTGCTTACTCTGCTTTTGGCTTCATGAGCCACTGTTTTCACAAATTCATCGACAGTACGCGCGGCAATCTGCTGACTAACAACCATGTCTCTGCGGATTCGAGGAGTGAGTTCGCCGGTCTGCATCTCTTTTTCTCCGATGACAATGGTGTACGGAATTTTCATGAGCTCGGCGCTGCGAATTTTTTTGCCAACCGATTCGCTATCATTGTCAATCGTAACGCGCAGCCCTAGCTCTTTGGCTTGTTCCGCAACTTTTTGGGCGCAAGCAAGTGTGTCGTCTGCTTGATTAACGGTTGCGATTCGAATCTGCTCCGGCGCCAACCACACGGGGAATCTGCCAGCAGTATGTTCGATCAAGATACCGATAAATCGCTCAAGAGAGCCGTAAATAACTCGGTGGATTGCTATAGGAGTCCTGTCTTGCCCTTCGTTGTCAATATAACTTAAGCCGAAGCGCAACGGTTGTTGAAAATCCAACTGAATCGTACCCATCTGCCATGGACGCCCCAATGCATCCTTCATCAAGATGTCAATTTTAGGTCCGTAAAATGCGCCATCGCCCTCCTCTATAAAATACTCGTGGCCACTTCTCTCTAAAATGCTTTTTAGTGTTGCCTCCGCCTTGTCCCACAACTCTATACCGCCCATGAACTTGTCTGGCCTGGTACCTAAACGGAATGAATATTCCATATTAAAGATGGAGTAGAAGCGCTCCGTTATTTCAAAAATGCGTTGGTATTCATCCTCTATCTGCTCTTCGCCGACAAATATATGCGCGTCATCTTGCCGGAATTCGCGTACGCGCAATAAGCCATTGAGTGTACCCGAGCGCTCGTAGCGATGTAGCGGATCGGTGTCACTCAGGCGCAATGGCAGCTCCCGGTATGAGCGCTGCCGGCTACCAAAGACGATCATGGCGTTTGGACAATTCATAGCCTTCATGCCGTACAGCTCGCCTTCGGGAGTTTCCTGAGTCGTAAACATATCATCCCAATAGTGTTCGAAGTGACCCGAGGTAACGTAAAGCTCTTTTTTATTAAGTAGTGGCGAGACAATTTCTTGATAGTCGCGCTGCAAATGTTCTTCTCGCCAGAAGGCAATAAGCTCATTATAGAGAACTACGCCCTTTGGCAGCCAGTACGGCATGCCTGGAGCAGTCGCATGAAAGAAAAACAAGTCAAGTTCTTGGCCGAGCTTGCGATGATCACGCTTTTTGGCTTCTTCGAGCATGACCAGGTATTGGCGAAGCTCTTTGTCAGTTGCAAAAGCTACGCCGTATATGCGTTGCATTTGCGGATTACTTTCTTTTCCACGCCAGTAAGCACCCGAGATACGCTGCAATGCAAAAGCTCCGGCTTCGCCAGTTGAAGCCACATGCGGCCCGCGGCACAAGTCAGTAAAATCGCCGTTCTTGTAGAACGAAACCTCGCTAACTTCGCTATCACTGTCGGCAGCCAGGCCAAGTTCTTCACTGTCTAGATCTTTTGCAACAGTCGTCCCGGCGCGTTTCAGGTCGTTCAAAAGCTCCAACTTGTAGGGTTGGTCTTCGGCCTTTGCCCATGCTATGGCATCGTCGATCGGCTTTGCGAGCCGTTCAAATGGCTGGTCTTCAGCGATGATTTTCTTCATTTCTGTCTCGATTTTCGGAAAATCAACGTCAGACAACTTCGTATTGCCAAGGTCAATGTCATAATAAAAGCCATTTTCGACCACTGGACCAACTCCCAGCTTCACCTGGGGCCACAGGTGTTTGATGGCTGACGCCATAACGTGGGCGAGACTATGGCGCATTGCGTGTAGTTGTTCGGTTGTGTCGCCATTCATGATTTAGAAGCTCCTTTATAAAATATAAAAAACGCGCTTTCAGATTAAACACTCTCGCAAATGCATTTAATCTTTAGCGCGTCTCGGACCCAAGGTGCATCTCGCAAAATGGGCGGTTCCACCGGACTTCCTTTCTAATATAGCAGAAAGGCACTCATTCTAGCACGTTATCGCACGCTCTAGCTGCCCGCGGAGCTCGGCAGTTGGTGAAACTGCTTCACTGCTCAATACGTCGATTGTAGTCGACTATTACAATAAATCCATTTTTGGATTCATTGTAATTATAACACATCGCAAAACTTCACCTACATTACGACTATAGCAAGGTTGGTACTATATGGCTAGTAATTTCATGTTGTCTTTTGTACACGGTACTGTGGAAAACTAATATAGCAGCGTCCGCAGGTTATATCTTTTTTGAGATAAGAATTTCATTTAGTTCCCGCCGACTTGTCATGTATGAGATAACAGCGCTCCTTCATGTCTGGCTGATCATTTTCCTTGGCCGGCGGCTGCGCTTACCGCCTTCAGACTAAGGGTAAAAAATTCCTGTAGTTCGAAATTCGCACTAACGCACTAACTAAAAGGCCCACCATATTAAGTGAGCCTTTTTAGTTGGTGGGCCCTAGAGGATTTGAACCTCTGACCTCTTCCACGTCAAGGAAGCGCTCTAGCCAACTGAGCTAAGAGCCCGTAAAACAGATAGAACTATAGCGCACGCACCGGGAAAAGACAAGTCTGCCTGAAGCATTACCTTAATATACACATCATTGACACACATGGCATGTTTTGATACTATAGGCCGGTTAAGAGGCTTATTGGTGAGTACCAAAAAACCAAGCACGCTTGATGATTTCAAGCTGTTTTATGAGGAGTTGTCATTTTCTTCTCAAGTAAATAGAATTCGAAGAGTACGTTCTATAGCAAAGTAGCTAACAGGAATTACGGAAACGCCCGGAAATGAAGCCGGGCGTTTTTCGTGGTTGCGCACTTTCCCCACATTTAGTATAGTTTTCCACTAGATTTTCTTATAGTCGTATGACAATATATTGTCATGGTCTGTTTATATTGCGGGCAGGCAACGCGTGTTGCTAATTCGCGAATCCAGAAGCGACAAAATACTATTTGGCGACGTAGAATATGCGACTCGTGCAGCGGCGTATTTACGACGCGGGAGTTTCCTGTACTTGCGCAAAGTGTCCTTATACACCACGCGAACGACAAAAAGCTGCAGCCCTTCTCGCGCGATCGGCTCTTTCTCAGTATTTTCGAGGTCTGCAAACATCGCGACCGAGCAATTGTCGAAAGCGACGCATTAACTGAGACGATCATGGCAATCGTCTTAAAAAACTTGCGTGACGGTGTGGTTGAAAGGGATCTGGTTGCGCATACTGCCAACACCGTGCTCAATCGCTTTGATGGTGTCGCGGCCAGCCTGTATGCCGCCTATCATCCCCTGTCCATGCAGACATCTCTACACAAGTCCACTACTAGGAACCTATAGAACTACGCCGCCTTCTTAGTAACGACAGCTTTTTCGGTGACATCGAATTTATCAATATAGCGCCCCAGCATCAGACGGGTCTGTGAGTACAGAGCGGCAAAACAGTTAAAGGCAATGGTAGTGACGGGCAAATAGCCCCATTGCAAAATCATAAAGATCGTGCGATGGCGCTTGTAGCGCTCTGGCCGCGGCGGCAAGGTTTTGAGGCAAACGAAAATAGTGGCTATACCGGCAATCAAAGCAACTGTTTGGATACGACTGACGAGGAGGGGCAATTCGTTCGCGGCGTAGCTTTGCGGATGAAACAAAGCCGGGATAAAACCGCCGACAAGCACCAATATCGGGCCGACAGCCCAGGTTACGTGGCCCTCGATAGTGCGCAAAAGCTTGGTGAGAAGATCAAGCTTCGGAACTTTATTCGGCTTGAAGTAACCTTCATGCACGATATACGCAATGTCCGAAGCACCCCACGTCCAACGCCGCAGCTGCAAAAATTGCGCTTTCAGTGTTTTGATATAAGAATTGGCCAGGACGGCGTCTTGATAAATAGGCACGTGCAATGGATACACCCGATAGTTGCCATCGAATCGAAAATATGACCGCCAAAACTGGTGGCCATCTTCGACAATGGTGCGCACGCTCCAAAAGTCAGTTTCGATAAGCGACGCCATGCCTTGCGCGTGTGACGAAAAATTGCGCAGCGAATGAAGCCGAAGCGACTGGACAAGGTGGAAAAACGAGTTGCCTGTCGCCAGCACACGCGATGGCGCCGGCGCATCCCAAATATTATTATTGTAAATTGACACCGGCTGAAAAGCAGCGCGGATCGGATCATCGCACGCAACATATACATAGCTGAGCGCTGCAAGGTATTCTTTGTCGGGGCGGTTATCCGAGTCTAGCGTGGTAACGACAACGCGGATCGGATCAATCTTTTCGCGCTCTAAATAGTCCTTAAGGCGACGCGCCGCAAAAGTAACGTTGCCGCCTTTGCCAATAACCTCGCCGGGTATATTTTGGGGATGTTCGACGGCCATGGCGTCAAAAAACTGGCCCTTGTACTGCTCTATGAGTTCTTTGGATTGCCGGGCGACGCGCTTGCCGCCACGCTGCTCGTAGGCTAACACCAAAATTACCTTTTGCAGGTTGTAGTTCGATTTTAGAATTGACTGAATAGTTGGCTCTAGGATTTCGCGGCTTTCGTTATAGGTGGCAACAATGACAGCATGCATAACTTCGCTTGGCTTGACGATGCGTGGCTTGACACCTTCTTTAAGTATTTGATCATAATGCCACTTTGGGCGCTGTGCTTGGGCCTCCGCCACCTTGCCGGCTTCGAGTTCTTGCAGCAGCTTCCACCAGTCGAGTTTGCGATGCTGCCGCATTTCACGGTAGCCGTGCAACGAACGAATAGCGGTAGCAAATACGCGCGTAAAGTTGACGAGCAAATAAATTAAAACAAACAACGCCGCGAGCGTGACATTGATAAAACTTAAAATAAACGGCAAGGTCAGCATAAACCAGCTGAGAGCGCCCGGCAAAACTTCAAAGATACGATAATGCAGCGTGCGGTCTTTCTCGTAAGGAATCTCTATGTCGGTCATCAGCGCAACACCAGCAGCGCATTACTGACAATCACCGCAAGCACAAGCAGCGGCAAGCCAAGACCCAAAATGGCAACCGATAGTTCCCTACGAATCTCGTATGTACGGATACTCAAAGCAACTTGGGCAGCTAAAACTATCAGCGCAAAAAACGCAAAGGCAACGATAGTACTAACTCCACCTGTCTTAAAGGCGCTAATGCCAAGATTAGCGCGGTATTGCACAATATAGCCTTGACTGCCTGCAGCTGCGCCGAGCCGCAAAAAAACGAGCGCGATGCATAAAAAAGCGAGAAAGCCATTGACGCTCAAAAGCAGCAAAATGAGCCTATCGTGAAAATATTTCTTTGGCATTGGCATATTGGCAATCTCTATTGTAAGCCTTTGAGGAACATTCGTATAGTGTGACAGTCGGCTAGCCAGTCTTGGTGCGGGTACTGAGAGTCGAACTCAGGTCTCAGCCTTGGGAAGGCTGCATAATAACCGCTATACGATACCCGCAGATAACGAATGGAGCCACCTTGGGGATTCGAACCCCAGACCCCCGCTTTACGAAAGCGGTGCTCTAGCCAGCTGAGCTAAGGTGGCAACAAATCGCTAGTATTATATCAAACTAGCAGAGGATTGCGCTAATAGATGTAAACCAGAAATCATATTTGGACAGTGAATAAGTAGTCCACGCATGCGAGGCAGCCTTAGAATTGAACAAATAGATAAACTATCGGTGTTACGGTTGAATACATTTACAGTTCAGCACTGCGATCGGTTCGCTATTCAAAAGGACGCGTCCTTACAAGGTGGTAATAATATCAGACTCAAACGTTACCTATTCCAAGGTGGCAGCTGGTAAGTTGTCATTTTGAATTCCGATGGCCGAAATCACGCCACCCAAAATGAGTAAACTTGCCGTCATGATGACGCCACGGTGAAATCCACTAAGCGTTATATTTGGGCCAACGACAGCACCGATTCCGGCAATCGCCAAAAGGCCAGCTACGCGAGAAATCGCGTTATTGATAGCTGATGCGATACCCGCCTGGCGCGAATCAATTGATCCAAGCACCGCAGCAGTCAGCGGTGCAACGGTCACGGAAAGACCAATGCCGAAGAGCAAAACACCGGGAAATAACTGCGTCCAATACGATATCGGATGTCCGACACGCAGCATATACAAAAAACCAGCCGCACCAATGAGCGGACCGGCCGCCATAAAAAGACGTGGCCCATATATGCCAGCAAGTGCACCAAATCGTGGCGAAAGCAAAAACATGATAAGCGTAACCGGTAGCAACGCAAGTCCTGCCGCAAGCGCCGAGTAACCATCAACCTGCTGAATAAATATCACGATCAAGAAGGTTGCGACGGACAGGCCTGCATAAATGCTCGTGGTAGCCAGGTTTCCAGTCCTAAAATTTCTGATTGCAAATAACTTGAGCGGCAACATGGGTGCCGGCGATTTTTTTTCGTACCACAGAAAAAATCCAAATAGCAACGCGCCAATGCCAATGGGCAGATACACGGATGGGCTCGACCAGCCGTAGTGCGACTGCTCAATCAACCCATACACCGGCCCGCCGAGGCCAACCACTCCAAAAATAACACCGAGCCAATCAATTCGTACAGCTTTGTGTTCCCTTTCGGGCTGAACAAGCCCCCGCATAAGCCAAAGAGTCACCGCGATCGGCAGCAAGTTAATCGCAAAGATCAGACGCCACGAGAACACATCAATTAATGCGCCACCGAGCAGTGGGCCAACAATAAAAGAAATGCCCGTCCACGCCGTCCAAGTACCGATGGCTTTGCCTTGCGCTTTCCCGGAAAAGGCAGAGATAATTAGCGCCAGCGAACTGGGTACCAATAAAGCGCCCGCAATCCCCTGCAGCGCCCGTGAAACGATCAAAAAATTGCCTGTAGGCGCAAGAGCGCACAAAGTCGAGGTCACAGCGAATCCGATCAACCCGATAGACAGCACCTTCCGGCGGCCAAATAAATCAGAAAATGACCCAGCCACCAGCATGAGAGAACCTAGCGTAATGAGATACGCGTCAACCACCCACTGTTGCACAACCAAGCCGCCGCCCAGATCACGCACAATAGCCGGCAGTGCTACGTTAACCACCGAACCGTCAAGAAAAGCCACAAACGAAGCAAGAATGCTAACGAGGAGCACGAGACGCTGTTGTTTATTCATGTACTCAGTATACAACGTATAGCTGTTGCCGGATAGGCGCAGCGAACAAAGCAATGTACGTACAATAATCTGTGCGCTACACTTAAAAAATGAATAAAAAAGAACTCGAAGCCAAAACCATTCAAACCTATGACGCCGATGCCAAGCAATGGTCGGCCTCTCATACAATAGGAAACGGTTGGCAGGCTCCCATAGAAAAACTCAAAAAGCTATTGCCCGGTGGGCGAATTATCGAAGTCGGTTGCGGCGGCGGGCGCGACGCCGCGGCACTGATCAAAGCCGGCTACGCTTACGTGGGAACGGACGCCTCGGCAGGAATGATCGGCGTTGCGGCGGCCGAAGTGCCGGGCGCCGTATTTCAGCAATTGAGCGTGTATGACTTACGCCGGCTTCAGACGCAATTCGACGGTTTTTGGGCATGCGCCGTGCTGCTACACGTTCCGAAGGCGCGGATCGATGAAGCGCTGCAGGCTCTCGGCAGCGTGCTTAAACCGGACGCGATTGGCATGATTTCGATGAAAGACGGCGACCGCGAAGATTTCGAGGTACGCGACAAAAACGGTGCCCATCAGGAACGATTGTTTGTCTACTGGACGAAGGATGCGTTTACGAAAAAACTCGCCGAGAATGGCTTTTCGGTGCTTCACTATGATTACCGTCCAGTTAGTGTACGCACCAAATGGCACATATTTTTTGTGCAAAAGACTGTGCCGGCGGAGACTAGGAGGAGTAGGGCGCCAGGCCAGCTTCGTGTTTGAACCGCTGCGCGAGATGGTTAATGATTTTGTCTAGATTTGTCTGCGACGTGTCGACCTCGGCCCAAATGCCATACTGTTTCTCTAACTTTTTTAGATTTTGGTAATGAGCCGCGCGCCAGCCTTCCATAGAGATTAAAAGGTGTTTGTCTTTCGAAAAAAAAGGTTAACTCGTGCTTCATGTTGCCGCTCAGGATTTTGCGCTGAATGAAAGCCTCGGGCGGATGGGCGTGCACGATGAAAATTTGGTAGCCGGCCTTCACAAAACTTTCCAGATAGTATGCATTATTGGAAATATTAAAATCTAGGAAGACATGGTAGCGTGTGGCGATGAGCCGTTTGAGCAAACGCTTTATAATATTGTGCAGCGCGTCAAAATTGCAGCCAGCTTGAAATAACAGCTCGCGAATTTCGTCGGCCGAAATTTTAATAGCATCAATCGGCAGCCAGCGGTGCGCAGCTGGTACTCTTGCCAGAGGCAACGAGGCCAGTGCAAGCCAGCACAATCGGGTGCTCCTGTTGCGGTCGCTTACTCTGCACCGCTTGATCGTAATACGTGTCGGCTAGTTTTGCGGCATTTTCGGTAAAAGCGCAGCTGATTTTTCTTGAGGCCAAGATTTGTTTCTTCGTTGATTTCTCGGACGGCAGCCTCTAGCGGCTCTTCGCCAGACTCAATACGGCCGCCAAAAGTCGAGACAAGCCCCGGATTGGTGATCCCCGGCTTATCATCGCGTACCTGCAAAATTACTGATCCATCTTTTCGGACAAGTAAAATTTCGGCGTTTGCATCCATGACTTTTTATTCTAACAGCAGCTTTCGCGTCGACACAAGGATTGTCCCTCCGACATTACCATCACGATTGCTACGGCTTCATGCCGCTCACCGATATGGGGTCGGCGCCAAGCGTGAACTCTCCTGCTTCAGTCAGCTTAAAACCATTGTCGATATAGTAAGAAGCCAATGAATTTGTAGGCTCGAGGTACGGAATGTACAACGACGTAACGCCGGCGGCGGCTGCCACCGCCAAACGCGCGGCAATAATTGCCCGGCCGAGGCCACGATGACGATGAGCAGGGTCGACCACAAAATCGAAGAACTCTCCGGAGACACCCTGGAAAAGGATACTACCAAAGCCTATCAATTGTTTATCGTAGTCTTCCCTTACTCCTACATTCAGCCGGCCCTTGCCGGCGGTCTCGAAGTCCATCTCGTCATTAATCATCGTAGTTAGAGTGCTTAATAGAGTTTCGCCTGACGACTCCGAGCAAAAATGGAGCCTTGCGACTTCAATCCTCTTTATTCTTGTTGCATAGGAGTAACCTTCCGGCAAATCCAAATCCGCGGCTGCCAGAGGTTCAGCGCCTAGTTCGTTCGTTGTGTAACCATCATATCGTTTGGTCATTCAAAACAAATACCATAGAAGCTGCGTTGAAATCAACCGTAGGATGGCGGATCAGTGAGCTATTACTGCCGCAGGCAGTTCGAGGACTATTTACCTATGAATAACGACTGGTGTGCCGGCAGGCGCCCAATTGTATACCCATGCGGCGTCACCAACAGGCAACCCCACGCACCCATGAGAGGTATTACTATTTCCGAAGACGCTGGCCGGTCGCCAGTAATTGCCGTGAATTGCATCTCCGGAATGGTCAAAATAGTTAACCCAGGGTACGTTTGGCTGTACGTAATCTGCTCCGCTCATTGTCTGAGAAAGAAATTTTTCCCAGATATGGAAGGTACCTGTTGGAGTCGGAGTTGAGGGCTTACCGGCACTGACCAAGAACGTATTGATGAGCTGCCCGTACTGATAAGCATATATGCGCTTCGTTGTAATGTTGACCTCTACCCACTTTGGCCAGTTGCCTGCAGTAATGGTGTGGTAAGACGTGGTAGCGACGGGCATGGTAACGGAAAAATTTTTACCGTTAAGTAGATTCCGGCTGACGATGTCTTCTGCTGACTGCTGCCCTGCCGAGGCACTAACACCATTCTGTCCATTGACCGCAATTGCAGTCGTGCCGTCTGCCAAAGTAGCGACTACCTGGTCACGTTCAATCTGATAGATTTTAGAGGTTAGGCCAGTCATGTAATTGTCCACTGCGGCGATGTTGACGGCTACATCAACGCCTTTAGTAACCGTATTGGGTGTTAAACTGAGCCATGAAGCAATATCGCTAGCCGTCGGCGCTACGACCTGGCTTCCTATGGATATAGCAAGGTGCGTGGCCAGAATCTGGTTGATTTTCGTGGCGGTAGTGGTGAGTTGACTGCTTGTCAGCGACGGATTTACCGGCATCGCAATCAACGTGAAAGACGCAGGATTCAACATCCGGACACTTTGCGGGATGGCAGTTGAGGCGTTAGGCAAGCCGTATTCCTTGCCTACCGCGCCATCCTTGAGCGACACCGTGCCATTACTGATGGCAATGCTAGCATTTGTCGGTTGAGAGATAAGCAAGGTGGCATTTTGAGCAATGAAGTCCGCGAGCTTTGATTGGTTGGTTTTGAATGTGAGATGAGCAGGGATAGGCTGCCACCAGTTCAAAAAGTGAAAAAAAGATATGCTGTGCTTTAAATCCTGAAGCGATGCATTCTCATCAAGCGACAAGCCCGTGTCGGTGATAGGAAATGCCTTGGTCGTACCATTTGGGTATTTTATGCGTACCGCATAGCTGGCGGCAGCCTGATTGAGGGCTCGCGCTAAATCGATGCTGGAAGTATTCACCCTAATGCGATACTTGCCGATTCGGTACGACAAATACGAGTGGCTAACTGCCATCCACACAACCGTAATGCTCAGAAGAAAGCTTATAGCCGCGCCAGCAAGCATGAAGGTTCGATGCGAAAAGTGGTTACGGAGCGAGTACGACTTTTTGAGGTGTCGTGTCGTGCGTACACGTGGTATCGAATTGAGTGAGATTGTTTTTGTAGACACTTTTTATTTTATCCAATGTATATAAACCTTACCATGAAAGTGATGCTATGTCAATTTTATGGTAATCCCGCCTGCGCCGGAACGGGCTACCTACGTATAGACTCAAGGCGGGTATATTTTTTAACCCTACGTTGCGCGACAGGAGACGAGTTCAGTTTTTGATTGCAATTCCTTCGCCTCAGTCAATTATTGTTCAGAACAAACAGATATCCTACAAAAAGAGAGTACGATTACCTAACTTTTTGGAACACGAATGGTGCCTTGCGAGCAGTGTCCCAGAGAATGGGTTCAATGCCCTCTGTTTCGAGTTCTTGGGCAATGCGCCTTCGCCACTCAGGATAGTCGGTGTTATCGCGATTACTGCTCATTCTTAGCTGTTTTGCGTTTGCCCCGAAGCTCATGACTCCCCCTACGGCCAGATGTCTAGCCATCGCTCCCACTAGTCTGCTAGCGGATTGTTCATCAAGATGAAACAGAAGATTATTACACAATACTATATCAGCCTGGGGAATGTCTCCTTCGTCCTTAGTTAAATCAGCTTCTACAAACGACACGTCATGCTTCGCTCTAAGAGTGGAAGAATCTATCAGGTATTCGCCTTTAGTTTCAGTAGGCGTTACCTGAAACGATGTCAAGTGCCCTGGTAGATCCAACAAAGACCTCGGAGCTCGAGCTACGTACTTAGCCTGACGAGCCTGCTCAATAGCATGCGGATTTACATCTATGCCAATCATACTAACTCTTCCTACATCGGGAGCTGTTCGTTCGATATAGTCCAAAGCGCTGTCAGCTTCAGCTCCAAAACTGGAACCAACTGATAATACAGTCAAAGGTCTAGTTGACTCAACACCATCTCTAGACTCTAAGGCAATGTTAAGTACAGTACTTAGCTGGGTGTCAGCTCTATAATGCACTATAGGTGGGCGGTTCTCCGGGCTCACGGTGTATATAGCTTAATGGTTCTACTGATATTTCTACTGTTGCTGACATAGTTTATTTTAGACTAGTAAAACACTACCATAAAAGTAGGATATTTGCAATGTTCCCGTAATGACTCAATAGCTTCGCAACAAAAACCGACTGTTCTACACTGTGAATGTCTTAATCTAAACAGGAGAACAGCCGGTATGAGCTATTCTAACAACCCTTTACTACCTAAAGCGAGAGCTGAGGCGGTACGCCTCGTGGTCGAACAGCAGTTGCCTGTGGCAGTAGCCGCTCGCAAGAGCGGCATTAACCGTACGACGTTGTGGCGCTGGAAACAACGCTGGTTGGAGGTAAATGAGAATGTCCAGCTTGAGAATAACAACCGCCCAAACCGTAAACCCGGTAGCAAGTTTCGGCTGGCAGCCTGCACCTGGCGTATCCCAACCGCCAGCAGTCGACCGCATGGCTGCAAGCACGCAGTCTCAGATGCGGTCGTCGACCGCATCCGCTATTACCGCCAGTGGTACAACCGCTGTGCAGTCATTGTGCATGCCTACTGCCTGCGGGAAGGTACCAAGGTTTCGCTGAGTACCGTACGGCGAGTACTACGACGGCTGGGGTTTGTAGCCCGGAAGCACTACAACAAAAAGTGGCGGCCACCAGTAGAACGACCAAAAGCCAACAAGCCAGGTGACCTGTGGTTCCAAAGAAGTGGATTCCGCAGTTTACCTTTGGCACGCAGGCGTTTAGCCTGCGTGCTTTCCAGAGCGCCAACAGTAATGCCCGAATGGCAGTCAGCAACGCTGCCACTGCTGCTACGAAGTGTGACCGGCTGCTGGCCAACCTGAAGTTGGCGGCATATGTGGGTACCGTCTTTGACGCTCTCAAGTTGGTTCGTCCCAGCAGCTTCGTCAACGTCGACCACTCTGACATGCATGGCCTGATGGCATTGGTTGGCGCCATTCAAACAAGGAATGGCCGTGCCATTCCGTGTTTCGTGGACACCAACTACGCTTACCACATTCCAGCCGACAGTGACAAGCCACGCTGGCAGAAGCTCAGGGCTGCCATGGTGCTGGCCAGAAAGACGCAGTCTTTCACTGGTCACACCATTGACGCCTTGCAAGACTTTGCTGACCGCTTGGGCTTCTGGCCCAAGCTCGTCTTTGACCGGGGATTCGGAAACGAATCCATTGTGACGCACTTGGTGGCAGAGGGCGCTAACTTCTACATCCGACTCAAGGCTGGACGGCTCGTGGAGCTTGACGGACAACGAACTGAGGTCAAACAGCTCCAAGAGAAGGATGCCGCCATTCGGTTGTACGGATTGACCCTCTGGGTCATCCGTAGCCCGAAGAGTAGAAGGGCAAAAGAACCGTGGTACATTCTCACCAATGACCTCAAAAGCTCACGAAGTAAGATTGTCCGAATCTACTACCACCGGTTCGAGATTGAGGAAACCTTTCGAGATATGAAACATATCTTTGAGCTAAAGCGCACCAAGCTCGACAGACCGAACAGCCTCAAGATGCTCTTGTGGTTCGTGGCTCTTGGCATTGCCTTGCTCTATCTCGCTACAGAGCCAACAAAGCAATATGCCAGCGTGCCTTCTAATCAAAGGCTACTGCATCGAAGTCTGCAAGCTTAAATTCTGTCATTGCACTACTATAACAAAAAGCCCCTAGTTATAGAGAGGCTTTTATACTGCTTACACTTGGCGGGCTGTAGATGAGGAAATATGGAACTACTTTACAAACTCTAGAATTCTTCAGAGTCAAGAATTCGCCAGTACATGTTGTCGTGGGCCAAGTATGTATGCGTATCGCCACTGAACTTCCCTGTGACCCGATACTTCTTCCGCTCATTTGGCGTCGGTGGTCCATCTACTTTGTATGCTCCCGGACGCCATTCGTTACCCGCAGGAGTACGTTGGTAGTCAGGATTAGTAACGTCAAATATGTACCACTGTTCATCAATACGGAGCAAATTAGTAGAGTGTCGCTCACCATCCCTATACGACTTGAGCAAACGGGACTTGAGCCCTAACGTCTGGCACAGTACCTGGAATGTAAGCCCTTGATGGCGACAAACACCTTCGGGCACAGTACTCAAATTCACCAGTCCTCCACCCAATTTCTCGGAAGCAGCTTGACTGAATTGCATGGACCGATATATTTCTTTGGCTGTCTCAATAGCTAATCGCCGCTTCTTGGCCTGTAGGTCTATTCCGCTGAAGTCTCGCCCCATAAGATCCTTTAGAAATGGCTTGTACTTTTCAAGTATAGCTCGTTTGTCCACTAGGATCTGTTCGCGTGGGCTCACCTCTCCGGGCTCGATTCGCTCATGAAATCTGGTGCTCCTGTACTTTCCCATATCCACGAACCCATCAGGGACATAGTCAGGCACTCCCTCCTTTACTTCATCAGGCTTGGTAGCTGGAAAAGCTGCGTGGTCGAGCTTAACCGTCAGATCAAAGAAGGCGTCCAACCCCTTCTCCAACTGGTCATCTCTCTCTGCTTGAGTAAGCATTTTGTTAGAACCAATAGCCAGGAGCGACTCTCGGGCAATGGCCAGTGCATTTTTCGGATCCAGAGCATAACTTTCGACGAGGTTCGCATACGGATCATCAACATTCGTGTCGATTAGTGCAGCACGCCCAAGTCCGTGCGCCATTTCGGCGGCAATATTTTGCTCGGGAAGGGTGAGTAGTTCAGGATCTAAAGGCATACTTTTGTTTTAGTTCAATAAAAAAATACTACCATAAAAGTAGTATTTAGTCAACTTGGCGGGCTCGGCCGGATTCGAACCGGTGATCTCCTCCGTGACAGGGAGGCGTGATAGGCCAGCTTCACTACGAGCCCGCATTATTATTGTCTACCAAAGCGTGGACAGCTTATGTAAAGAACAGAGGTAATCATAGCAGGCCTCGTTCCTAAAAGCAACCTCTTGCAAGCAACGAACGATGGTTAGTCGGTAATCAGTAGGTACGGTTTTTCCTTGGCGCGAAGCGGCGCAAGATAGGCGTCGATGCTCTTAAAAGCAAACGAGATGTGTGCTGCTTGCACTTTGCCGCCGCTGACCGAAATAACTTTAACGATTTCGAGCGTGCTGCCAGTGTTGACGATACCCGAAACTTGACTGGGCTTGAGCGAGAACAGCGCGCTCATAACTTGCGGTGGCAAATCGCGGTTAGATTGGTCAATGGTTGCACCGTATTGCCCGCCGTTGGCTTTCGTAGAAGCATCGTCGGACATTTGCGCGGCAAGCGTGCCGAAATCAGCGCCGGCCTCCAGTTGGGTGAGCGCACTGTTGGCACGCTGATGAGTAGCGATATCAAGCGTAGAGACAAGTTTTTGGGCGAGCAACTGCTGCTGCAGCTCGCGCTTGAAGTCGTCAACCGACCAGCCCCAAAATTCTTTCAGCACGTCGGCAAAAACTTGATTGCTGCTGCCTAGGCGATTTTCCTGGCGCACGAGCATAATTTCGTTGTTCACTTCCTGATCGCTGACCGAAACTTTGTTTTTAGAAGCCAACTCCTTGGTATATGCCTCGTCTATTACCGTTTGCATGGCTGTCTTTTTAAAACTGTCGAGCTGCTGTTTTCCAGACGGGCTATTAAAATCGATTTTTTGCTGCGTCTCGTAGTAGTGCATATAGTGCCGCAGCTCAAACAAGTAGCTTTCATACGAAATAAAATGCGAGCCGGCCTTAGCGATGGGAAACGGAACCACCTGTGTCACCCGGTACATAAACGTTGCTGTGGTATGGAACCGATACAGCGCCAAAAAACAGTACGCAAAAAACGATACAATCAACACGCCGAATAGCCAAACCGAAATAGTGACAATCCGGTGGATGGAATGCTGCAACGGATAAATATATTTACGGGCACTTGAAAGAACTTCTTCGCGGTGCTCGGCGACAGTCTCGTTGGTAATGCGCGGGATGCCCTCAATGGCTTCATCGAGCCGTGATTTCTTGGGCGCGTTCTCCCGTTTGACGCGCTTGAACGCGCTTCTAATTTTATGCTTCATTTTCTTCTAGGCTTGACCCTCTTGTTTGAATGTACGGATTGACAGAAACTCCCTGCGCGCGCAATATTTCGAGCAACTTTTTTTGGATCGTGGCCGGATGGTGCACAGTGTGAATAACCAAATCTCCCACAAAAGTCTGCATCATTATTGTACCAAATCCGAATAAAGTTTGCGCAAGTCCAGCAACCTGGTAGTTCACCATCTGAATTTGCGCCAGCCCCATATCAACGACGCTGCGATGGAACAAGCCTTTTTGCGTAATCTGGATGAGTCGCTGATCAGTCACGATGAACACACTGAAGTGCCAGGTAATCCAGGATGGTAAAAACAAGAGGGTCGCTAGCACAAAACTCGCCGCAAGGCTGCCAAAGAAAAAGCCGAGCGATGGCGAATTGTCTGGCCGTGTATATGTAAGAACAAGTGTACACAACGGTCCGACCAAAAGCCCGAGTGCAGCCACGATGAAACCTTTGCGCATCACAATTGGGTGTTTACGAAAAATAAACAATACCTCTTCGTCGTCAAACTGATCAGCAAAGTACTTTTGGGACATATCCGTATTGTAGCAGCTAACAGGGCGAGCGAATACTACCTCTCCTGCCGGCACTTCGATAGTCGCCACGACACGCAACTTTTATGTTCTTTACTTTTTTTGTTCTACGAAGTGGTGCCCCCACCACGATTCGAACGTGGAGCTCCTCCTTAGGACGGAGTTATTTTATCCGTTGAACTATGGGGGCGAATGAGTGAAATGATGTGTACTCACCTACAGTATTTCACGAATGAACGTCCATACAAAGTGCGGGACAATTTTAGGTGCAGACTTTAATCCATCCTCATCCTGGTGCCCTATTGAACCTTCGGTTGCGCAAAGTAGCCATGCCGATTTTCGTAATCGACAAGCTCCTCGGGCCTAAACCAATGGGCGATCTCTTTATCGGCCTCGTCGGCTTCAGCCGACGCATGCACCACGTTTGGCACGCTGCGTTGCGCTGCTGTGGCATGACCGTAGGTAATGTGTGCGAAGTCGCCGCGAATCGTACCGGGCGCCGCGCGCTTCGGCTCGGTCGCGCCAACCATTTTGCGCACTTGTTCGACAGCTTCGACGCCCTCAAGCACCATCGCAATGACCGGGCCTTGCTGCATTTCTTGCATCTGCGCTTCAAAAATCTTTTCACCTTTGCGTGTCTTGAGTGTGCCGATGGTCTCGTAGTGCTGATAGTAGTGATCGTAGTCAGGCTGAAGCATTTTAACACCTACAATTTTAAGGCCTACACGTTCAAAACGAGTCAAGATTTCGCCGACGAGTCCGCGCATCACTGCATCTGGCTTAAAAATAATCAAGGTCTTTTGCATGTATGTCCTTTACATTACTTGTATGCGCACTATTGTAACAGATCAAAGTTCGGTTCTAAAGCTCGCTTTACGCTGATGGTAAAATAAGAACATGCAGTTCAGCAAAGCCAAGACCGATTTTTTGGAATATTTGGAGATCGAGCAAAACCGCTCACAAAAAACGATCCAAAACTACGACCATTATTTGACGCGGCTGCTCGACTTTGCGGGCGATATCAAGGTTGCAGACATTACACCCGAACTCATTCGGAAATGGCGATTGTGGCTGAACCGCTTAGGCACAAACGTTTCGGACGTGCTGCAGAAATCAACGCAGAATTACCACTTGATTGCCTTGCGTAGCTTTTTGAAATTTTGCGCGAAACGTGACATTCCTGCGCTGCCGACCGACAAGGTTGAGCTGGCACGCACCGTCCGTAAGCAAGTCACCTTTTTGAACGAGGAAGAACTCGGACGCATGTTCGCGCAACCAGACCTTGACAAGTTGTCGGGCCTACGCGACCGGGCAATTTTGGAGTTGTTGTTTTCGAGCGGGCTGCGCGTATCGGAACTCGTCGGACTCGATCGTGATCATATCAATTTAAAGCGACGAGAGTTCATGGTGCGTGGTAAAGGCCAAAAAGACCGGCCGATCTTTGTTAGCCCCGAGGCTACAAAGTGGCTCGACCACTATTTGCAAAAGCGCGAGGACAATACGCGCCCGCTCTTTGCGCGCTACAGCGGGCGTAAAAGCGTTGATATCAGTGGCAATTATCACCGCTTAACGGCGCGCAGCGTGCAGCGGTTGGTTGCACACTATGCACTGTTGGCCGGCATCACCAAGCACGTCAGCCCGCATACGCTGCGCCACTCGTTCGCAACTGACCTGCTAATGAACGGCGCGGATTTACGCTCGGTTCAAGCTATGCTTGGCCATAGCAATATTGCGACCACGCAAATTTATACGCACGTCACCGATCCGCATCTTAAAAGCGTGCACGAACGCTTTCATAATCAGCACGAAAAGTGAACCTCTACGGACTGCCGGCCATGGGATTACGTTCCTACTAAACCTATCTGCACAAGCGGTCGGCCAGCGGGTCGGTGACCACCGAGTTTGGAATGCCAGGGTCAAGCGCGAAGTAGCCGCCCGTTGCCGTAAAGCGCTTGCAAACTGGCCCAAACGACGTAATCGCATTGCCCGGATTAGGGTTGGACGGGTTTGGCTTGAGAGCAACATAGGCCTGGATGCGCCGCAAAACGTCTTGCGCTTTGCCCGTGGCATCAATAATGACCTGGCCATTTACGAAATTAACCGGCTTACCATTTATATCAGTCCCGTTAATCTGAAGCGGAACGCCTACGTAGAGCGACGAAAGCCGCAAGTAGTATGAGTTATATCCCTGCATGTTATCGATTGTGAGCTGGCATTGCGTGGTGTTGCACAATACGGTTGTCAAATCGTTCGGGTTAGCATTGTCGGGGGCATAGTGAATCAAGCTGCCCGGCGCGCCGCCGACAGGCACCGCAAATGTCGTCATGGTGTTCGCAGCAAGCGAGTTCGCAGTCAACAAGCCGTCCGTCGGCACAAGGTCGGCGCGCATTACCCCATAGCCACACTTCCAGACGACGGTCGTCGAAAAGACGTTCGTGGTACTCGTGGGACAAAAAGCAAGTGGCGAGGCCACCGAAGCGTTGGGCTGCCAAGTTAGTGTCAGCGTCTTGATAGGTGCCGCCGGATCAACGTTCTGAATTGGCGTTTCTATGGCCGTTGTGTCGATGTCGTTGTACTGCAATATTGGTGGCGTTGGATTAACCAGTACGCAGCTATATGAAATACCGTTGGCGCTATTGATATTCGGCTGTAAGTTTGAATAAAATGCTCCGCTGTTGGTGCATGCCGTCTTGGCAGGTGGCGCACCGATAGTCGCCATCAGATTACGCACATCGTTCACTCCCGATTCTGCGGCATAAAATGCTTGCGTGCTCAGCTGGCGGTCAAGCACCTCGCGTTGATTGCGTCGCGAAATTTGGGCAAAGCCAATTACAATCAGGCTTAGCACGATCATCAAAATCATGGTGACCATAATGGACACCATGCCAGACTGGTTTTTGCGGAGAGCGATTAGCGCTATTTTGCTCATGGTTACAGCCTTATTGTACCCTTTTTTCTACAATCGTGTTGAATTCGGACATAGCGCAAAATTGTGTGCCTTGCACTGCGGTTTTGCAGGTAGCATTTGGGCTGGTTGGATTATTGGTCGGTGGTGTGCCCGGCACGATCAACAAATCGTCATCGCCGTAAGTGACTTTCACATCAATGTTCCACAAATTGGCCGCGCCGCTGACTGGCGTGACGCTCAACTTTGCCAAACGCATATTTTGGCCGACGAGTTCGCGGCTGCCTGGAATGTTCTGTACCGTTAACAGATTCGCGACGCTGTTGACTGGCCCACCACAACCGGCCGCGCTGCTCACGACCAAGCCATGATAAGCTTGCGCGCCCGAGGTTTTGGTATCAACAACCTGGTACCCCAAAACATAACTATAGAGTTGATTGCCGATGCAGAAAGCATATGACGTGCCAGGCGTTGTGCCAACGCTCTTCTGGATGTTGCCCGTACCACCGAATTGGATAGCCTGCGCAATATCATCGACGATAGCTCGTGCCGTGTTTTGGGTGTTCGTTTCGGTTATGCCTTTATAATACACGCGAGTAATCTGCATGACGCCAACCGTGACCAACAAAAGTACCAGTGAAAAAACCGCCGTGGCGATGAGCAATTCGATCACGGTAAAACCGGCTTGCGCTTTGTGTTTACGACCCATCATTGCGGATACACCTTGTAATTCATTTGAACGAAGTCGTTTACCTTGCCGCTCACGTCAAACCAGTTGCTCGTAACTTGGAAATTGTCGGGCGCCGATTCGATAATCGCCATTTTGTATACCGGCTGATCGGTTGCTGTAGCGGTTGTGCCCTGCGAATTCAGTGAGCATGGGTTGCCCGCTCCCGCGGTATTCACGGGTGTGGTCGGGCCGCCGCTCGACATAACGCAAAATGAGGCTGGTGGGCTGCTTAAACCGCCGGGCGTGTCGGCCAAGGCCTTAAGCTGTTCAAGTTGACTTTCGACCAATCTGAGCGCCACGCCCTGCTCTTGTGCGCTTCGAGATGCCTGCAAGCTTCTGTTGGTGGTGGCATAGGCACCGCCGAGCACCATACTCACCACCGCAATGGCAATCAAAACTTCAACGATAGTATCGCCGCCTTCGCCAAGTTTACGGGAAAAAGTAGGTCGCATTAACAAATCCTGCCCGCTTTTACGTTCAAGGTAACGCCGAGCTCGCGGCCGCTTCCGCTGTTATTGCCTATGGTAATGAGCGCAGACTGGTTGGTGCCGCCGCTGGCAAAACAAATTTCTACGCCATTTGCCGGATTGGTGACGGCCGCCGGGCTGGAGAGCACCGAGTGAATGGTAGCTGGCGTAATGCCCGTGTTTTGTGTTAAGGCAGTGCCCGTGATAGGCACAACGTTGACTTGCTGCGTCCCGGTCAGTACGCCCGAACCACTTGCCTGGCCCAGCGTACTTACAAAGGCTACGGCCGCAATTTTGTTTGCCGGATTGCCGTTGTACCACATATCGTAGGTGGTTAGACCACCTTCAAGCTGGGTGGTAGTTGTTGAGCTTGGAATAACAGTTGGCGATGTGCTTGAAAGTGTAGAGAGCTGGTTGCCGCTGGCGTCGGCGCGCAAGCCGGTGACCGAAAATGTAGCGAACTGCTCGGGAGTCGTGCCGGCAACACCGGAGCCAAACTGCAACACCTTGCCCAAAAACAGACAATCGCCGTTTGTACCTTGCACACTACCGCCCGCAGTAATCGTCAAGCTGCCACCGGTGTTGGTGCAGCTGAAGTTACCCAGGTTTGGATAATATCCGGTTGCCACATCATTAATAATCTGCTCGATTTGGGATTGGAATTGCTGTACGCCCTGGTTAAATTCGGCCTGATTTTCTTTGCCGCTAATCAAAACTGCGGCGCTCGCAAACAAAAGTCCGGTCACGGCCAACACAATCATCACTTCGACAATAGTAAAAGCCGCGTACCATGACCGCCGATCGGAAGCATCGTGGGATTGAGCCTGCAAGGCACCCTTCATATGTCCCAGTATAGCATAAGCAGCTTGGCAAACTGTACTCGTTTTATCTATAATAGCTGCGCGGCGTACCAATTTGTAATACTGGCGCCAAAGAGCTGTACAATAACAAGCCCGAATATCAGGAACGGCCCGAACGGCAGCCGGGTTTTGCGGCTTGCCTTACCCATAATAAGTAACGGCATGGAAATAAGCACGCCTGAAAACGAGGCAACGAATAGCAGCAGCAAACTATTGAGCGGGCCGCCAGCCAGCGCGCCGAGCATGACGCCGAGCTTGACATCGCCGCCGCCTATCCACGTGCCTTTTGATAACTGAAAGATACCGTAGAACGAGCCGGCAATTATCAGCGCGCCAGCCAGCGCGCCGAGCACTACGTGCCAACCGCCGTGGTACACAATGCCCACCACGGCCACTTGCGCTGCCGCCAATGCAGTGAGCGGAAAAACCACTTTGTCTGGCAGCAAGAACCAGCGCAAATCGTACGTGACCAATGCCACAAATCCAATGATAAAAACTAGCCACAGCACAAAACGAAATAACCCCGCGCCCTGTAGGGCCACCGGCCAAAAAAAGTATGAAACTAAAAATAAAGCCATCGTAGCAATCTCTACCAACGGACTATCGTCGATTTTCTTGTGGCAATAGCGGCACCTGCCACCCAGCGCGAGATAGCTGAATACTGGAACCAGATCTTTAGCTGCCAGTTTGTGATGGCAATGCGTACACTCCGAGCGATCCTTGACCCAATCCCTGCCCTCGTGCAGTCGCCACACCAAAGCGTTGCTACCGAGCACAAGCCCGAGCACAGCCAGCATAACCATAATCATGCACCTATCGTACCACAAAGATCGTCGTGCTGTACCGTAGCACTCCAAGATTCAAAAAACGGACTCCACCTCGAAGTCCGTTTTTTATAATTGGGTTTGCTTCTATTCTATGAAGCCTGGCATTCGAATGCGTTGTTCTCTACCTGGTATAACGCCACGAAGCTTCGTGTCGCACCAGCTTGCGCATTGTTGCCGTTACAGGTTGCACCTTCAACGATAATTACCTTATCTGTCGTTGTATTATTTGTAGTAACACCCGTCTGGATACTGACATTACTCGCATCGTAGTAAGACATCGACACGGGCACTGTGTTGCTACCAGCGCCACCGATCGTGACCGAAGTACCGGCACCGAGGTTAGCTGCTGTTGCCGGCAGAGTGCCGTTGTTGTTGTTCACATACTCACTCATGCCACCAAGGAGACCCGATACGTCGTTTTTGCGCTGCGTGTTGCGGGCGTTACGCTGAAGGGCCGGGACAGCCAGAAAAACGATCAACATAATCAGACCTGCAATGGCAAGCACGATCAGCACTTCGATGATCGTAAATCCACTTTGACGTTTATATGTTTTCGAAAGCATGCAAATGCCCCCTTTGCTTAGCTTTTAATTGTTATGCTTAGATCATACGGTTGTCGTAAATAAAATGCAAGCTGTTTTTTGTGATATTTTAGTACTGCACGAACGACTTGCTAGCCAAGCCATAAATCGGCAGCAACACGGCGGCTACAATAATAAAGGCCACAACACCGAGAACCACCATCAAAACCGGCTCGATAATAGTCGAAATAGACTTAATTTCATCATCCACCTCTTTTTCGTAATAGTCAGCTGTTTTGGCCAGCATTTGTTCAAGCGAACCCGACTGCTCACCGATACGAATCATGTTTGGCACCAACTCCAAGAAGTTTTGGTCATTCTGCAAAGAATCCGAGAGCGCTTTACCGCCCTTCACTTTGTCGATGGCTTTGCCGAGCGAGGCTTTAATGTGTACATTATTGACGGCTGTGCCCGTAATTTCGAGCATTTGAATGAGCGGCACACCGCTGGCCACCAAAGTAGTTCCGGTGCGGGCAAACCGCGCCATGTACATTTTCATAAACAAGGCGCCAAGCGGCGGTACGCGCATTTTTAGCTTATCGACCACCTGTTTGCCAGGCCCACTGCGCGCCCAGCGCGTTGTAAAGAATGCTCCAACGGCAACCACAATAAGCACAACCCACCAGTACTTAATAACAAAGTGTGAAATGCCAAGCATAATACGCGTGATCAACGGCAAGGTCGCGCCCTGGATGCCGCTATAGAGCGTCTGAACCTGGGGCAAAACTTTTACGATCATAAAGCCCACCACAGCGACCATCACCAACAGCACGATGATTGGATAAATCATGGCACCGCGCACTTTGCTGATTAAGTCGGCATCTTTTTCTTGTTGAATCGCCAGCCGCTCCAAAGCTTTGTCGAGCGTTCCAGAAGCTTCGCCAGCAGCAACGAGGCTAATGTACACTTGGTTAAAAGCCTGGGGATGTTTTGCCATAGAAGCCGACAGCGTGGCGCCGGCCTCGACATCGTTGATAACCTTGTTGATGACTACTTTGAGCGCCTTGCTGGTGGTTTGACCGTTGACGGTGCGCAAACTCTGTATTAGTGGCAGTCCGGCGTTAATCAGTGTAGAAAGCTGGCGCGAAAACAGCACTTTGTCTTTGGTTTTGATACGGTGGAATCGGCCGCCCTTTGCCAACCCCTTGTCGCTGAGCTGAATGTCGATTGGCACCAACCCCTCAGCCTTAATGAGCTTGGCGGCCGCCTGCTCGTTTTCGGCCTCAACAGTAGCCTTGGTGTATTGGCCGGTGGCGGGATCGCGCGCAGTGTAATGGTATGATAACATTGGCTTTGCCTTTAGCTCCTCATGAGCCGGTCAAGTTCCTCGAGATCTACAGCGACATTGCGCGCCTCTTCATAGCTGATCGTGCCGGCGTGCACAAGGCCCGCCAGGGTTTTGTCCATGGACTGCATGCCGTACTCGCCGCCTGTTTGAATGACGGCTTCGAGCTGGTGGGTCTTGCCTTCGCGGATAATATTGCGCACCGCCGGCGTGGCGATCAAAATTTCCGCAGCGGCAATGCGCCCGCCACCGATGGCCGGCACCAAGCGCTGCGAACAAATAGCCATCAAAATGTTGGATAGCTGCGCGCGAATTTGCGGCTGCTGGTGTGGCGGAAAGACGTCGATCATGCGGTCGATGCTCTGCGCAGCCGAGTTGGTGTGCAGCGTGGCAAATACCAAGTGTCCGGTTTCGGCGATGGTAATGGCCGAAGCAATGGTCTCGAGGTCGCGCATTTCACCAATCAGTACCACGTCTGGATCTTCGCGCAACGCTGAACGCAGGGCGGCCGAGAACGAATAGGTGTCGTAGTGCACTTCGCGCTGCACGATCACCGATTTTTTGGAACGATGCGTGTACTCAATCGGGTCTTCGATGGTAATAATGTGTTCGGCGCGCTCGTTGTTGATCTGGTGAATCATTGCCGCCAGGCTCGTCGACTTGCCGGAGCCAGTTGGCCCAGTCACCAGTACCAAGCCCCGCGGGTAGTTGGGGAATTTACTGACAACTGGCGGCAAACCAAGCTGCTCAACCGTTAAAATTTCGTTGGTAATAAGGCGTAGCGCTGCCGCCAAGTTGCCACGCTCGTGGAAAGCGTTGACGCGGAACCGGCCCAGGTCGCCAAACGCAAAACTGAAATCGAACTCTTTGTCCTTGAGCAAAATTTGCTTCTGATCTTCGTCCAAAATGGCAAAGACCAGTGCTTCAACAGCCTCGTCGGTCAAAACGTCCGCGCCGGCAATCGGTGCCAGCGCACCGTCAATTCGCAACATGGGCGCCAAACCGACCTGCAAATGTAAGTCGGAGGCCTTTTTTTTAACGACTTCTTCGAGTAGTACTTCGATTCTTGGATTGCCCTGCATGTCCACCCTCTCGTTTATGCGCTGTCGGCTGCAGCGACGCGGTTTACTTCTGTCAGCGTTGTGTAGCCCGCCAAGGCTTTCAGATAACCGTCCTCGCGCATGGTTATCATGCCTTGCTCTTGGGCGACCTTTTGGATCTCTGCAGATGTGGCCCGTTTCATGATTAAGTCTTGGACTTTTTCCGAAACGTGAAACACTTCATAAATACCCATTCGGCCTTTATACCCGCCCGGAGCGCCAGGACTATCTTTGCCCTTGGTCAAAGTATAAGCTTTTTGATCCCTGAGTGGCAAGGTTTCATAGCCAAGATCTTTCGCGACTTTTTCGCGGTCTTCTTCTTTTTCGGGTAGCAGGTAGCCGATCGTTGCTTTGATGGCCTCGGTTTCGACTTTGTCAGACTGGTAGGTCTCGCTGTGCGGGCCGATGCGGCGCACCAGACGCTGGCCAATGACAGTATGGACGGTCGAAGCGATCAAAAAGGGCTCGATGTCCATATCGAGCAAGCGCGGCAAAATGCCGGCCGCCGAGTTGGTGTGCAGGGTCGAGAATACCAAGTGGCCGGTTAGCGAGGCCTGCACGGCCAGCTCAGCCGTTTCCTTGTCACGGATTTCTCCGACCATCACTACATCGGGGTCCTGACGCAAAATTGAGCGCAGTCCAGTTGCGAAGGTCAGGCCAACATCAGTGTTTACCTGAATTTGGTTAACACCATCGATTTTGTATTCAACCGGATCTTCCAGCGTAACAATATTAACGGCTTCGCTTTTGACCTCTTGTAGCAAAGCATACAGCGAGGTTGATTTACCAGAGCCGGTCGGCCCACTGGTCAGCACCATGCCACTCGTGCCCTTAATGCCTTCGCGAATGGTGCGCAGCGCCCGCCCGATATAACCCATGTCTTCAAGTTCCAGGCTAGTGCCGGTCTTGTCCAATAGGCGGATCACGACTTGCTCGCCCCACACAACTGGCGAAATTGCGATACGCAAATCAATTTCATGGTCGCCGACCTTGATACTAAACTCGCCGTCTTGCGGGATGCGATGTTCGTCGATTTTCATATTGGCCAAAATTTTGATTCGCGATACCAGCGGTGGCTCGGTACTTTTCGGCAGCTTTAAAATCTCGCGCAAGATACCATCGACGCGGCAACGGATTTTGAGCGCGTCTTGCATTGGCTCGATGTGTACGTCACTGGCGTGGTTTTTGGCCGCGTATTCCAGAATCGTCGACAGCGCCTTGCTGATCGGTGAATCCTGCACAATCGTTTTAATATTTTTGCTGGCGTCGTTGGTATTGGCGGCTTGCGGACGGGCATTTTGCTCGATTTCGGCAGTCGAATTGCCTATCGAGCTAATCTCGCCAACAACCTTCTGCGAAATATTGGTTTGGTATTGATGCAAGACTTGGCGAATACCTTCTTCGCTGGCCGAATAGACCTTGAGCGGCCGACCGATTTTGTTCGACAAAAAGTCCACAGCCTGCACATTGTCGGCGTCGAGCATGGCTACAACCAAACGGTTTTGCATTTCACCAAGCGGCACCGCCATGTAGCGCTCGGCAATGTCTTGCGGTAACAGATCCAGCACCGCCGGATCGACATGCGCCGCCGTTAGGTTCACATACGGCACTTTCGATATCTCGGCAATGGTCTTCGTCAAAACCTCGTCAGTAACTACGCCGGCGGACACCATGAAACTCAAGAGCGGAGTTTTTTGCTCTTCGGCTTTTTTGCGCAACTCATCAAGCTGTTTTTTTTGAACAACTTTATCTTTAACAAGGGTATCCTCAACCTGTTGCTGGGTTGCGGCAGATAAAACACTCATAATGCTCAGGCCTGTTTATCGGGTCGACTGGCCGTTAAACGGGGTTTGGTTATTATTGTTGCCGATCTGGATAAGCTGTGTCGGGTCGATGGAGTTGCTGTTGAAGTATTTTGTGTCGGGCGTGGGAAAGTCGGAAGTGATGGCATCGACAATTTCAACACTTTGATGCCGGTTTTTGGGCGATGTGAATATAACGTTCGAGAGTACCAGCGACAAGACGGCACTTATAAAAACGATGACGATGATCAGGATAACATCCTTTTGTTTCATTTCACTACCTGCGTTTTAATGTTAAGGTTTTTCGCCGGCTGATAATAGGTTCGGGCCGTAATAGTCGCAATCATACTGCTATCAGTACCAGAAAGTTCGATCGTCTGCAACTGGAACGGGCGAATAGAATGATCAAACACGCTAATCAAATTTTGCACAGCTTGGTACGAGCCATTTACCTGGATTTGAAACGGCATCGGTACCGGCTGCGGGTTGCTGCTGCTTTGGTTATTGGACTGGGCGATTTCGTCGTCGGTGCCGCTGATACCGATAATCTGTAATTGCTGGCCGGTAATAATTTTCTCCAGGCTGGTCGCCAACGCCGGAAAATCGTATCTGCTTGGCAGTGCGTCGAGCGCCACTTTGGCATTATCGCCGTCTTGGGCACCGGTGCCCTGCGGGTTGCCGCCAATAATGTTCTCCGGCGTGCCAACAAAGGCCTGATACGAACTCACCAAACTGTTGCGAGCACTTAGGTCGGCTTTGAGCTGTGCGACGGCCTTTTTTTTGCCAGAAATAACGCGGTTTTGGTAAGCGGCCTGGCTGAGTAGCGATTTGGCTGCGAACAGCGCGAAAACCACCACGAATGCCGCGACCGCCGTGGCGACGACCATGCGCTTATTCGCTTTGGTGATCAAATTTCGCTTGGTGAGTGATTGCGTAGTTGCCATATTTCTGCCTATTGCCCGCTACTCGAATTATTTGCCGAACTTGAACCTTGGAATAATGCCGTTGGCTGGGCTACGGCGGACCGTGCCGGGATGAGGGAATTCGGGACGGTCAGACTGACATCGCTCGCCTCATTGAAAATCGTCGGGTCAAAGTTGAGCGTTATGGTGTAGGTTGCGCCGGTTTTGTCGCGCGAAAAATTGGAAAGCACCACGCTAGAAAAGGCCTGCTTGCCACTGGAACCAGTCTGCTGAACGGTATAGGTTGTGTTCTTGAGTGTGTCGGCAAAGGTTGTAACGGTGTTAATCGTGTCGGTGTTGCCGGCGATTATTATAATTTTTTGAGTAAAATCAACATTGAGCTTGGAAATATCAACCGCCGAAGGTGTAATTTGACTCAAGAATCCGGCTAAACGAGTAGCTACCGGCTTTTGGGTATCCAAACTTGGCAGTGTCTTCAGCTGACTCTGCACCGTCAGAATTTTACTTAGGTTAGGCGTGGACTGTAGCTGCTGCGAATTGGATTTGATGTCTTTGTTCAAGTCACTTAAGCTTTTTTTCTGCACACCGTACACGGTGCCCAGCAAAATAACTACAATGGCGATGCCCGCCAAGGTTGCAATCGTAGAGATGACGACAACCAAATGCTCTTGGCGGCGCGCACGTAAATACTGAATTTTGACATCTGGGAGCAGGTTAAATTGAATCATTACTCAACCCTCTCTGCGAGACCCGCCGCTACGCCAAAATGATTTGATACCGCCAGCAGCTCGTTCTGGCGCTCCGGCGCAAAGGCCACATTACGCCAGGCATTTCCGATTTCAACCTCGATGCCGAACTTGTTGGCAAGATACAGCGGAAATTCCGGTAAGGCCGAGGCGCCGCCCGTCACAATAATGCGAGCGATTTTGGTGTCGCCATAGCGCGTCTGGAAAAACTTGATCGACTTGTCAATTTCGTTGGTCAGGATGTCGACCGTGCTTAATATGGCGTCGTATATACGACCCTCGAGCTTGTCTCTGCTGAGGCCAAACTTAAACACGAATTGCCGGGCCTGCTTGTCGTCGATGTTGAGATTTTGCGAAGCGGCGCGGATGATCGCCTCGGCACCAGTAGGAATCGAACGGGTCAGGCGTGGCGCGCCGTTCATGGTAACCACCAGGTCAGTACTTTTACTGCCGATGTCGAGCACCATTTGCGGCACCAGCGCATCAGGAGCAATCAAGGCACGAGTCAAGGCCAAGTTGTCAGGCTCAAACGAAATAACCTCAAGGCCAATCGATTCAAGCAGGTCGAGGCGCTCCTCAACAAATGCGTTTTCAACGCTCGAAAGCAAGATCTCGACTTTCGTTTGATCTTTCGGCGAGTCTCCGATAACTGCCCAGTCAATTTTGGACTTGTCGAGCGGCGTTGGGATGAGCGAATCGGCCTGATAGCGAATTGCCTTAGCCATTTCGTTGGCCGGCAAACGGTCGAAATCAACAACGGCCGTAAAAACCTTGCCCGAGGGTACGCCGACGGCTACGTTTTTGGTGGTCATTTTTGCTTGGTCAAGTAGGTTGTGGATGACCTGCGCCAGTTTTTGCTGGTCGGCTTTTGAGTCACTCAGCACAACCTTGCTGTCAACTGGAACGTACGCATAGCGAACGAGGGACTTAGTCGGACCATTGCCGCGAAGTTCCACGAGTCTCACCGCCGTGGTGCCGATGTCCAGTCCGAAAAATGCCGATACCCCACTCAGTAAACTCATATTGGCCTGATTATAGCATAAGCAGGGTGGGTACACGCAAGTGTTTATCGGCGGATACTCGCTCGCGGCAATTCAGGCATACGCTACAGAACTGGGGGCAGACTGACGATCGAATCGTAGTCATCGGTAGTAGGTATGCTTGAGCTGCCGGCTTGCGGTTGCGCAATCCATAGCGATGGATTGTAGCTAAAGCTTTCGGCGGCGGCGTTGCTGCCGCTGCTTTCAGCCGGACTGCTTTGTGCCAGCGTACCGTTGGTGCGCAGCAACTCAACTTGCTGCGCCGTAAAACTGCCATTAACCGTCAATTTGGCCGAACAAGTATTATAGATGGTGTTGCCTGGGCTCGTGAGCGGAATCGCGGTAAATGGCGAGGCCGCGTCGGTGCAAGTATAAATTGTACCGCCCGCGCCGCCTGAGGCTTGGGCAATGTAGTTGCCGTCTAGTTCGCTCACCGCGCCGCCGACGTAAATGTTGCCTGATACGACAAGCTGCAAGTTGGGAATTTGGTCAACTGTCCAGCTTCCGCCATACAGTACGTTGCCATTGATGTAGACATTGCCGTTTACATAGAGCACGATGTTTTGTCCGGCGCCCAAGGTGCTGCTTTTGATGGTCAGGTTACCGCCGCCAGTGTAGGTTGAAGCACCATTAGGCAAGGTGCTGATGTCGAGACCGCCTGGCCCGGGCGCGCCGACCTTGTTGTCGCCAGCAGGCGCCATGCTGGCGTAATCCAGCTGGCATGGCAGCGACGGGCCGATCGAAGTGCCGTATAGGCCATTTGCTTGACTCGTCCCCTGGTTACTGAAGGCTAGTCCCGTCGGCGTGAGCGCCCCGCCAGGCGCGCCGTTTTGGGCCGTTCCAAAATCTTGCAGTGTGTTAAGAACGTATGCGGCATACTCGGTGCCTGCGCCAGCAAAACTACCGACACGTTTATTCCAGCCAACAACAGCGGCGTTGGTGTCTTCGGTGCAACCAGTGCCAAATCCATTGCCAGCCGACACGTCGCCGCCGAATACTTTCACATATGGCTTGCTGATAACTTGCACGCACACTTCGAATTGGCTCGTAGCTCCCGCGGGATTAGATGGGCTGACGACAAGTAATCGACAATAGGTCGTATTGGCCGCGGCCGTTAACAGAGCGTAGGTTCCAGTGGCCGGTACGGTGTATTGGCTTCCTGCGGCAATCGGGGGGCAAGGCAAATTCTGGGAAGGATCGCCCGGTCCAGGCGGCGGACTACCAGACACATACCCTGCACGATTGATCGCATATATGGTGCAGCTTGCAGGATTACTAGCAGCATACAGCGCACTATTGGTAACAGTATAGTTGAATTGAACTGAATCCCCCGGTTCAGCCGGACCGCCCCCCCCGCCATTTACCGTTGCGCTGACCGCGGCCGTCAAACTGTAGTCAGGCAATGCCAGTGGCGAAATGGAGCCAAACAAGTTTGCGCACTCACGGCGAATCTCAAACGTCGAACCATCTGGGTTACGAAAAATAATCACATGGCTTGCCTCTGGGCTGGGATTACGAAAGAAAGCAAAGTCCCCGCTGTCGTGAGCAGAAATGTTTGCAGGCGTACAGCTTGGGACACTCGGCCAACAAGCGTGCAAACTGTTGATAGTGCCCGGAGGTAGCGTTGTTGCCAAGCTCCAAGTTACCCAGCCCTTGGAGTCGTAACCAGAGACAGCGGCGGCCCATTGGGCAAAGTGAGCCTGCGCGTAAGCTATACCGGCAACGTTCGAACCGTAATCAGTGCCCCACCTGCCCAGCATCGCATCTATAACGAAGGCTGCACCCGCCTTGTTGTAGTCGTAGCCGGTGCCCGAGCCCAGGTAACCTTGCATAAAACTGATGAAGGTTGCAGCATTGGTCACGCCAGCTGGAATAGCGTTATTGATAGACTCGCCACCGACACATACTGACGGCGCCTTTGTACAGTCAATGATGTTCTGGCCCTGGATGCCGTTCGTGGGACTGTAGAAGTTCTGGCCGGCAAAATAACCAAAACAACCCGGACGGTTCAGGCGCGAAAACCCGCTACACAGCGAAGCAAAACTAGCGCTAGCCGATGACGGCAACAAAGAAGCGCACCCAATACAAAGCACAAGGCTCAAAATACCAACGCTGGCAAATAGTTTTTTGATTTTCATTAGAACTGAAGCTCCCCGCCCTGTTGCAATGTCTGGATATTATCTTCATACTGAGCGGTCGCGCTACCCCGCATCGGATTCTGGCTCTGGGATTCGAGGTCAATCATTTGCCGGTACACCGAAATGAGCTGCTGACGATCACCCAGCTTGTAGCGAGCCTCAACCTCACCCTGCAACGCAGCCAATTTGTTGCTGCTATCCAACGTAATTGCCTGTTCGTAATCAGAAACAGCATTTTTGTATTGCTTCATATTTAGGTAAGCATTAGCACGGTCAAGGTAATAGGTCGAAAGTTGAGTATTCGTGAAAGTAAATGTCCCGTTAGACCGCCCATCCAAGAGAAGATTTACATTATTCACCACCAGTTGAGAGTTGGCGCCATCCATGGCTGTCTGCAGATTTTTTTGCAGTGTTTTGAGCTGACTGAGCGTGGCCTGATTTGTGCGGTTGCTATTAGATACGAGCCTAAATGAAACGATGCCTGCCACCAAAACTACTATAACTGTTAAGGAAATCCAGACGATGCGCTTTTTAAGCCACTGTCGCCAAACGTGGGCCTTATAATCGATACTGGTGTGTACTGTATTGTCGGACTCATCAGCCATGTTACCTGCAGTATAGCAAAAGCGATAGCGTTATAGAACAATGTTTTGCCTAAATTCGCGCCAAGGTCTGGCCATTTCACTTCAAGTTTTACAGAAAGCATTGATGCCGGACATCTGGAGAATTGGTAATTTCACGCCGGAAAATCCCTGGTCTTGCCGATCAGCAAGTTACGGATGGCGCGCCAGCGTCGCGAGCAGCGGGGCACCCAAGCCTTTGGCGACTGCCCGAAGTCCCATTTCTGCGCTGCTTGGGAACATTGATACGCCGCCGGCCTGAGTTCATCGTGGGCCTTGAGGCTCCGCCTTAATCAAAGCCAGCGCCCTAAAGTCTGGCCATCTTTGCCTGGCGCTCGGCCGCTGTTATAATAAGCTGGCTATGAGTTCACTATCAATAGGCATTGTCGGCTTGCCAAACGTCGGCAAATCGACATTGTTTAACGCGCTGACAGACAATAATATTTTGGCCGCGAACTACCCGTTTGCGACGATCGAACCGAACACCGGCATCGTGCCCGTCCCCGATCCGCGGCTTGCTCGCCTCGGCGCATTGTATAACACCCAAAAAATCGTGCCGGCTACGGTCATGTTTGTAGACATCGCTGGCTTGGTGGCGGGCGCCAGCAAGGGTGAAGGACTGGGCAATCAATTTTTGAGCCACATTCGAGGCTGCAACGCTATCGTGCAAGTGGTACGAGCCTTTCGGGATGACAATGTGGTGCATGTCGACAACGAGATCGACCCCAAAAAAGACATTGACGTTACCAATACCGAACTCGTGCTTGCCGACTTGCAAACTGTCGAAAAGCGCCTGCCAAAATTTGAGAAAGAAGCGCGCACCAACCCGAAATTAAAGCCGGTTGCTGACACGCTCCAAAAAGTCCACGGCATACTGAACGAGGGCAAGCCGCTTTCCGGCACCCCCGATGTCGACCAGCTGCACATCGCCGACCTGCAACTCATCACCGCCAAACCAGTTATATATGTGTTCAACGTGGACGAGGGCGGCTTGCAGGACGACGCAAGCAAACAAGTCCTGGCAGAGCTCGTGGCGCCCGCCCAAAGCCTGTTTGTTTGTGCGAAGCTCGAGAGCGAACTCCGCAGCCTGGACGAGGCCGACACCGCAGAGCTACTAAAAAGCTACGGACAAAAAGAGTCAGGACTCGTGCAGCTCATTCACGCTGCCTACGATACGCTCGGTCTGCAAAGCTACTTGACCGCCGGAGAAAAAGAGGTTCGAGCCTGGACTATTAAAAAGGGCGCCACGGCACCAGAGGCGGCCGGCACCATTCACGGAGATTTCGAACGCGGTTTTATTGCTGCTCAAATTATTGACTACCGCGATCTCATTGCGGCCGGTTCCGAAGCCGCTGCCAAGGCTGCCGGCAAAATTCGCACCGAAGGCAAAGGTTACCTTATGCAGCCCAACGACGTCGTAGAATTTCGCTTCAACGTTTAGGCTTGCGTTAGTTGAATTTCGAGATGCGGTGGCGACTCAAGAGCGGCACGGCAGTGTAAGGATTAGCTGGCGGGCGCATGGGAACATTCAGGTCGGGCTGCATGGGAGTTGTTTCGTAGACGAAGTTACCCGGCATCCCCGGTTGTACCATTTGCCGGGTTGCGACCGCGCCATACGCTGGCATCGGTGGCTGGAATTGCTGTTGCAACATGTATTGTTGGCGAAGTTCCATGATCCGGCGCTGCGTGTAGTTCAGCAGTTTGCGCATCACCGCGTGATTCCAGCCGACAAAGACGAGCGTACGATTCGGCGTGGTCACATGTATGGAAGCGTTTAGCAGGCGGTGGCGGTAATCAACCTCGGTTACCATGTCGAAGCGAATATCTTCGAGTGTCAGGTACATTGGCTTACGGTCGATGAGCAAGATGCGTTGGTCGGTCACGCAGAGCAGCGCAAAGCCAGCCTCATACTGGCCATTAACACACTGTTGAATGCGTTCGTCAGGCGTCAGGACATTGCATAGTTCCCTCCTTTCGGCGCGCCACAAAAAGTGGAAATTATACCCGGTTTGTTTGAGTTGCCGTTCAACCTCGCTCAGGCTTACCATAGCTTCCTCCTTTTTCTTAACCCTCACGGTCAAGCATTTTTATAGTAACCGACGCCAGAAAAGCGTGCTGTTATCTTGCTCACCAAAATGCAGCGATATTCGTCACACCTGTACGTAGGTGATGAGTAAGCGTTTGCAGGCAGCAATGGATAGTGAGACAATAAGTAGTATGGAAACGGGAAACGAACCACTTTCGGTGCTCGTCGAACTGTTTCGCGGCGGCACCAAATTGACGTACAACAAAGGCGAGTTCCTCATTCGCCCCGGGGGTACACCTCCGGGAATTTTTTATATCGAAAGCGGGCTGGTCAAGGCTTACGACATCACCAAGTATGGTGAAGAGAATATGCTTATCATCCGGAAGCCGGGTGAAATATTGGGGCTGACTTGGGGGTTGACAGGGCGAGACCGCGGCATTATCTACGCCGCGATCGCGCCGACGGCCGTGTGGCAAATTAGCCGCGAGGAATTTGTCAATCTGATGCACTCGCGGCCGGAAATTGCCCTGCCGCTGGTGCATATGCTGGTCGAAATGTACCGGCTCCATTCGGAACGCATTTTGAATCTCGAATACCGAACGGTGCGCGAACGGCTTGTTTCGTTTTTGCTCAGCACCGCCCAGCGTTTTGGCACCAAGCCAGATGAGGGCGACGAAAATGTTGTGCTCATTGACGTACCGCTGCGCCATCAGGATATTGCCAGCTCAATCAACGCCACGCGCGAAACTACCGGCCGCGAGCTGGCAGTGCTGGAGCGCAGAGGGTTGCTGCGCACCGACCAATCGCGCATCACGCTCCTCGATCTTGCGGCCCTGCGGCGGCACCTGGAATAGTCGCCTACTCACCTACTTCCAGTGATCGACAATTTGCTCGATGGTCTTGACCACGAGGTCGTGATCGGGGACATCTTGCGACTCGTAGTAATGGTCGGTGGAAATATAGTCCTCAATCACGCTCAAACAAAAAATTTCATCGGCACAAACGTGCATGTGGTCGACTGCCGGAACGCTTGCCAGCGGCGTCGCTACCACCACCCGATCAATTTCGATTGGCTTCAAAAACTCAACGGCAATGTCGAGCAAGAAGCCGTCGCGCAGTCCGTCGGTCACCAAAATAACCGTGTGATTGCGCAGAAGGTCTTTTCGAAGCAGGCCGCCGCGCCCCACCAGCCGGTGCATTTCTTGCAGCTTGGCAAGCTTTTCTTGCTCAATAACGCCGTGGTATTCGCTCGTCAGGTCCTCAAGTTCGTACTCCGAAAGGGCCTTGTTGTACGAGAACGCGCCGTCTTGCGTGATGCCGCCGACCGGAACGTTTTCACGCGGCAGGTCAATCGTGTCACTGAGCAACATCATGAGCACGGCGTGCAGCTTCATGGCAATTTGCGCGCCAACCATTACACCACCATCGTTTAATGCAACGACCGCGCACTGTTTGTTTTCATATTTTTTTGCGATCTGATCAGCAAGGATTTGGCCGGCTGCAACCCGGCTTTTAAAATACATGTTAGAAGTGTAGCATCGCCAGCTGTTTGCGCTCAACCTTTTGGTGATTTTTGCAATAGATAGAAGCGTTCGTGGTTACCTTTACTGCCGGCAACTTCACTATCAGCCTTGTCGACGATAACGAAATACTTTTTTACCCAGGCCTCGAAGTCTTTCAGGATGGCGCGGCGCATGGCATCATTTTTGATTACACCTTTGTGCTTGGCATTTGCGCCGGATTCGAACTGCGGCTTGAGCATAGCGACAATTTTGCTATGCGCACCTGACAGACGCGCTACGTGCGGCAAAATTTCGCGCAAACTTATAAAACTCACATCAATCACGACTACATCCGGCAGTGCAGAAAGCTTGTGCATATCGCGGACGTCAGTTTGCTCATGCAGTTCAATTTTTGGGCTGGGCCTCAACAATGGATGTAGTTGGTTGGTGCCAACGTCCACAGCAATCACTTTCCGGGCGCCATGCTGCAGAGCGTAATCCGTAAAGCCACCAGTGGAACTGCCGATGTCGAGCACTACCGCGTTGGCAAAGTTCAGCTGCAAGCTCTTGGCCACCGAGGCCAATTTGAGTCCGGCACGCGACACATATTGTTCAGCCGCCTTCAGCTCAATCTGCGTGTCATTGGTAATAAAGTGGCCCGGCTTGGTAACGACCCGGCCACGGACGAATACCTTGCCCAACCGGACCCAGCTCTCGGCTTGGCTGCGCGTCGTCACAAGCCCGCGCCTCACTAGCGCTTGGTCGAGCCGTTCTTTGTCCATATAGCCCCGATGTTAGTCCTTCACGCGTTCGCGGTAGGCACCAGTGGCGGTGTCAACCGAAATCAAATCGCCCTGTTTTATGAAGGCCGGTACTTTGATAGTGATGCCAGTTTCGAGCGTGGCGGTTTTCATGACGCTGCTGGTCGTATCACCTTTGACCACGTTTTCGGCATACGTTACAAGTAGCGGCACGTTTTTGGGGAGTTCGACGCTAATTGGCCGTCCTTCGAAGAACTGTAACTGCACGCGGTCGCCTTCTTTAAGATAGTCGGCACCGTCACCAACCAGGCCGGCAGGCACTTCGAATTGTTCGAAAGTGTCTTCGTTCATGAAAAAAAAGGTGTTGCCATCATTGTATAGATACTGAGCATTCTGGTTGGTGACGTCGGCATACGCCAGTTGTTCGTTGCCCTTAAATGTTTTTTCGAGCACTTTGCCGTCGAGCAAACTTTTGATGCGCACGTTAACAATCGAGCCGCCGCGCCCCATCACCTTTTGCGAATACTCAACCACCCGATACGGTACGCCGTCCAGTTGGAAAATCGTACCTTTTTTCAGATCTGTAATGCTTAGTGCCATGGCTACTCCTTACTTCAATAACGAAATGACGTGTTGTATTTGTGCCGAAAGGTGTGCCACGTCGGCGGCACCGAAAATGCCGTGCGAACTGACAGCCAAAATACTGTGGTGAAGCGCTTCGAGTCGTTCATGCGCCGGGCGTATCAGCGCCAGCTGTTCAGCCCGGGTTTGCGCCAAATCGTAGTCCCGGACTTCGAGTCGCGCGTCAATAATTTGCTGGCGAATTGACGACACAGCCTTTTGGGCCGGGGGCGGCAAGGTGTGCACGTCGACTGGCGACAAAATGACACCAAGCTGCGCGCTTACGTCTCGCAGTACTTTGGTCGGCGATTGCTCCACCCTCCGGCCCTCTAATTAACCGCAACAAACGGCAGCAAAGCGATGTGCCGAGCCCGCTTGATGGCAGCCGCCAAGCGGCGCTGTTGCGCTTCGGTCAATCCGGTTTTTTTGCGTGTTTCGATCTGGCCGTAGACGTTGACGTAGCGTTGCAGGGTTTTGAAGTCTTTGTAGTCAAAATAGGCTACATCTGTTTTGTGCTTAAAAATTTTTGCCATATTGTACTCTTAATTCTTTCAGGTTCTTAAAATGGAATGTCGTCGAGGTTGATGGGGTCGTCACCGATGTCTTCGATTACGACGTCCTTGCCGCTGGACTTACTCGGTTTTGGTACGCTTGCAGCACCCGCACTTGTTGTCGGCGTGGCACCGGCGTCGCCGCCTTCACCACGGCCATCCAGAAAGGTGACGTCATTCGCCAGCACTTCCACCTTACTGCGCTTCTGACCTTCTTGTTCCCAGCTGCGGCTTTGCAAGCGGCCCTGCACCAAAGCGCGGCGGCCCTTGCTCAGGTACTGTGCCACCCGCTCGCCGAGCGGTCCCCAGGCCACAACGTCAATGTAGTCAGTCACTTCTTGCCAGTCACCGCTTTGGTCTTTGTAGCTACGGTTGAGCGCCAGGCTAAAACTACAAACTTGCTGACCGCTGGGCGTTTGGCGAAGTTCGGGGTCACGGGTTAGGTTCCCCATTAAAATGACTTGGTTCAAACTTCTTGCCATGATTTTGGCTCCCCTCACTTATGTTCCTTGTAGCGCATAAAGCCGGTTTCGAGACCTCATTGCTGGTGTTTATTTGCCCTTTATGCCTCTTTTTCGCCAGCGTCTTCGGGTTCGGCAGATTCGCCGCGCTCGGCCGCTTTTTTGGCCTTTTCAGCCTTGGCGGCTTCGGCTTTGGCAACTGCCTTGAGGTCGGGCCGCGTAATCAAAAAACGAATCACTTCATCAGTGATGTTTAAGGTGCTTTCAACCTTGCGTACCACTTCGCCTGGCAGTTCTATGGTGTAAAAAACGTAGACGGCGTGCTCGTTCTTTTTGATTGGATACGCCAGCTTGCGTTTGCCCCAATTGTCTTCAGCGACAATCTTACCGCCATTGTCGGTAAAAATCTTTCCGACACGGCCGGCGGCTTTTTCCAGATCGATTTCCAGGTCTGGATGATACAGTACCGCAACTTCGTAGTCGTGCATGTATACTCCTTTGGTTAAAGCCCGCACGCTTATTTGCTGTGAGCTGAGTTAATAACAGAGGTAAGTATACACCCTTCGACAATTTTTCGCAAACCGTCACAACTGTCGCTGAGATCGAATGATAACTCAGGCAACGACAAGCTCTAAACAATATGCATTACTACGACACAGCTGGCAGCTCACCAGCAGGTCCGTAGGGCAATTCGACAAGGCCGAGGTCAAGTTCTGGGGTGCAGGCTACAAGACCAAGCCCCTGCTCGCAACTGAAACACATAACCAGTTCTCTAGTGCCATCTTCGTTTTCTACCAATTCTGTCCGCAACGACACAGTATCCGGGCGCACTACAGACAGACGCATCCAGCGGTTAAGGGCTAGATCTTCATCTATGATACGCGCCCGTTCAGCTTCATAAGCAGGGCCGTCTGGTGCTGCTTGGCTGGCGCTTACTCGATCTAAATTGAGTCTAAATACAGATGTACTCTGTTCCGCCGACACACGATCGAGGGTAGTAGTCATGGTGTTTTCCTTTACTCAGATCGAATATACACCTGGTATATGTATAATACAATAGTTTTTTACTGCTTCGTGGCGGCGCGAGCCTAGGCTTCTTCGGGCACGGCGTCTTCTTCGTTGGCCGGATTGCCGAAGACATCGCCAAGGCCGGTCACGAGCACCTCACGCGGACGGGCACCGTCGGCTGGGCCGACAATGCCTTGCTCTTCCATGGTCTCGATGAGCCGTGCAGCCCGGCCGTAACCGATGCGCAGTCGACGTTGCAGCAAGCTAGTACTGGCCTTACCGCCTTCGATCACGACGCGGACGGCGTCCTTCCACATGTCGTCGTCGGCGTCGCTCATATTTATGTCGGCGACTTTGCCGCCATTAATGTGCACTTCTTGGTTGGTGACCTCTTCATCATACTGAGGTGGCCGCTGCATGCGGATAAAATCAGTAATTTTAGTGGTCTCGTCGTCGTCGATGAAGGCCGCTTGGACACGTTTGGGCTTCGGCATGTCGCTGGTTAAGAGCAGCATATCGCCGCGGCCAAGCAGCTTTTCGGCGCCCATTTGGTCGATAATGGTGCGCGAATCGACCTGACTGGCAACCGTGAAGGCAATACGCGCCGGCACGTTGGCTTTGATGAGTCCGGTAATAACATCCACGGACGGCCGCTGCGTCGCTAGCACCAAGTGGATGCCGGCAGCGCGAGCCTTTTGCGCCAACCGCACAATCAGCGCTTCGACATCGCGCGCGGCCATCATCATAAGATCGGCTAGCTCATCGATCACAATGATGATATACGGCATTCCCTCTTCTTTTTTGAGGTTGTTGTACTCGCCAATGTTGCGTTTTCCCGCTTCGGCCATGGTGCGCAGGCGGCGCTCCATTTCAGCCACCGCCCATTTCAGCGCGCTAATGCATTTTTCCGGTTCGTTTATGACTGGTGTGAGCAAGTGCGGAATATCATTATATGGTGTCAGCTCGACTTGCTTGGGGTCAACCAAAATGAGCTTGAGGTCGGCGGGCGAATTGCGATACAACAGGCTGGTCAAAATGTCGTTAATCATCACCGACTTACCCGAGCCAGTCTGACCGGCGACCAAAAGATGCGGCATTTTGTCGAGATCAGCCACCACCGGATTGCCGGCTATGTCCTTGCCGATCGCAAAACCGAGCGGGCTGCTGATGTCACTCCACTCGCGCGATTGGACAAGCGAACTGAGCCGCACGATGGCCGGCTTGACATTCGGCACCTCGATGCCGACAGCGCGCTTGCCTGGAATCGGCGCTTCCATGCGGATAGAGTGCGCTGCCAAATCGAGCGCCAGGTTGTTTTCGAGCGCCGTAATTTTAGTGAGTTTCACGCCAGTCGGCGGCTTGAGCGTGTACTGCGTGACGCGCGGGCCGACGTTGGCGCCTTCCATTTCGACGTCAATGTTGAAGTTGGCGAACGTGTCGTGAATAATCTGGGCACTCATTTTAACGTCGCCCGGATCGGCTTTGTCTTGTTTTTGATTGAGCAGGCTGACGCTGGGGAATTGCCAGTTCGGATCGCTGGCTGTCGTGAGCGCTTCATGACTTTCGCTGCCGGTAAGTTTCTGCGCAGTGTTTTTGAGGCTGCTAGCCCGTGGTTTCTCGCGCTCGGCGGTGTTATGCTCGACCGGCACGCCTTCGTTCAGTTGGAAGCCGCTGGATTGGGCGCGGGCTTTGAGGCTGCCCAGCTCGCTCTCATCGCCTTCTTCTGTTTTGCGTTTTTTAAACAGCGCGCCCAGCTTGAGCAAAATTTTTGGTGAAATGCTGAACGAAAAGAATAGCGCCAGGATCGCGAACACAAAAAACATCAGCGACGCCGGGAACTTGTCAAGCGCACCAAGCACCGCGCCACCGACAAGATGGCCGACTTGGCCACCGTGGCCGCCGGTTATTGTGCTATCAGCTAGCTTGCTGGCAAAAGCAGTCATCAGCCAGCTGGCTGAAAAGACAAGCAGCGCAAGCATGCTCAACAAGTTCCCGAACGGAATGCGGCGATCTTCGCTCTTAAATTTGTAACCGCCCCAATACGCCAATGCGAACGGCAATAAATACGCCGCCCAGCCAAACGCCCAGTAACCACCTTGGAATAGGTCCGTGGGCAGCGGGCCGCCAGTGCCAAAACCGCCGAGCAGCAAAAAAACCGCAATAATGAATAGCAAGATCGCGCCAGCCAGCGGCCAGAAGGCCGACGCTTCAACTGGCTCTGGGGCGGCTCGTTTTGTTCGTGTTTGCTTTTTCTTTTGTGCCATGACAGTTTGATTCTAACAGATTACCGCTATTGGTTATAGATAATATTATAGCAAAAATTACAACTGGTGTCAAAAATGCCGCTCCTCGAAGTACGGCGAATGAGGTCAATGAAAATCATAATATAATGGATCGGCCGGTAAACGGAGAGATGAGTCAAATGGCAAATGCTCGTTCGTGCGGGCCATAAGAAACTGTAACGCTCCATCAATACGCCCGGGCTGAACATCATGCTGCGCCACTGCCACAAGTCCCGGCATGGGTTCGGACTCACCTGTAATAGGAATAACACCTGTAACGATTTCAAAATCTGGGCATACCCGGTGGACTGTTTCAAGTCTAACCGCTAGCATTCGCCTCATACTTTTCGCCACCCCATCTATGGCCAGAGACGCCCACTGGTCACGGCCTCTACTACTGGGTGCCGCGATAAGCTCGGTACCAAGTGCAAAGCGCGCCAGTCCTTCCGGCTGAATGGTGCGCGCAATTTGAGGACGAACTGTATCGCTTATAAGCACCCGATGCAGCGCGTTAGTACCAAAATACGTGTGAGCTTGCTTCTGAGTTTTAGCCATACCGCTCAGTCAACGCGGGCATCCTGCGCCAGCAATCGAGTGCGCATTTCCTGGAATCGGCGCTCTTGCTCGGCCGCGATTTCTCCGCTGGTTTTGGTCTGGGCGATTTGATGTACCGTTTTAGTTTCGCCCTTGCCGCCGATGACGTTAACTACTGGGATGACGATTGGGCTGCGCTGCGTTTGCTCAAACAGGTAGTGCGTGATGTGGTCTTTGAGTTCAACCTTGAAATGATCAAGATCGACGCGCTTAAAGCGCTGGCCGACGGCGCGGCGCAGTTCGGCGCGCAAGCCGTTCATGAGGTCTTCGTTGTCGCGCATATAAATGAATCCGCGGCTGATAATGTCCGGGCTCGTCAGCAAACTGCCGTTCTTTTTGTCGACAGTCAATACCACAGCCACGAGACCTTCTTCGCTCAAAAGTACGCGGTCTTTGACGACCACATTATTGACAATGGCGCCGGTTTGATCGACTAAAATCGTACCGCTTGGCACCGTGCCAGCCAACTCCATCTTGTCCGGTGTGAGGGCAATGACGTCACCGTTGTCGGCGTTGACTGTATTGGCACGCGGCACGCCCTGCTCGATTGCCAGATCGATGTGACGCTGCTTGACACGAAACGCGCCGTAAATCGGGATGAAGAATTTTGGCTTGGTGTACTGGATCATCTCGGCGTACTCGTCGCGGCTGGCGTGGCCGGACACATGCAACGGGCCGACGTTGTCGAGGTCGTGGTTGCGCGCCTCAAATACATGCACACCCTTGCGCGTCAGGCCGTCGACCATATCGCCGACGAGCTTATCGTTGCCGCTTTCCGGAATCGGTGTGCTCGACAAGATCACGGTGTCTTGCTCTTTGAGTTTGACATGCTTGTGGTCGCCGCTGGCCATGCGCTGCAGAGCCGAACTGGGTTCGCCCTGGCTGCCGGTACAAACTACGACGATTTCGTGGTCTTTCATGTTGGCCGCTGAAGCGATTGGCACGAAGGTGCCTTTCGGAATCTTCATAAAGCCGTGGCGGACCGCCATTTCGAGGGTACTGACCATGCTGCGGCCGTCCATAGCAACCTTGCGGCCGTGGTGCACTGCGGCATTGACGATCATCTGCACGCGATTCATGTTGGTGCTGAATAAGCCGATAAAGATGCGTCCCGGGGCTTGGTCTATGATGTCGATAAAGCTTTGCTCGATGGTGCTTTCCGATGGCGTGCGACCCATGCGCTCGACAGTGGTGCTTTCACTCAGCAGTGCAAGCACTCCTTCGTTACCGAGTTCTTTCAGCCGCTCAATGTCGCTGCGCTCATGGTCGAGCGGATTCGGGTCAAAGCGGAAGTCACCAGTGTTAATGACGCGGCCGACCGGCGTGTCGAGCACGATGCACGTGCTGCCTGGGATCGAGTGCGTAACGCGCACCAGCTCTACGAAAAACTCACCAACTTTCAGGCGTTCGTGCGTGGTTTCGTTCATGGTGACTGTCTTGAGTTCAAATCCTTCAGGCATTGGCAGACCGAAGTTTTCAAAAATTTCCTCAATGCGGCCGATGGTAAATTTCGAGCCGTAAATCGGTGCCGGAAACTTCGGCACGATGTGCGGCAAGCCGCCGATGTGGTCGAGGTGCCCGTGGGTAATAATGTAGGCACGCAGTTTGCCGCGGATGCTCTCAAGGTATGTCGTGTCGGCAATGCCATAGTTAATGCCCGGCAAGTCTACACCAAGGTCGTTGCCGGCGTCCAGAATCACGGCGTCGTTCATGTATTCGACGAGCATCATGTTCTTGGAACCGCCCCCGTTCATGCCGCCCAGGCCAATAATTTTCAGGCGGGGACGATCGTCGGTAAGGTTGGCACGGCGCTCATGCGTTTCGGCTGGCATGGCGGCCGAGTACTGGTTGGCTACACGCTGTGCGTCGGTTTGGGCGCGTTTTTGGGCACGCACGGCCGCACCACGCGTCGCCGAGCTGAAGTTGCTCGAATTCTTCTGGCCTGGGGCTTGCTGGCGACCGTTGCCGCCTTGCTGCCTGCCATTGTTCTGGCGCCGCGGAGGGCGATTGTTGTTTTTAGGGTTTGTAATATTGTTCATTAAATATCCTTTCGTTCTTTCAGAGTGGAATGTTATGTAGTGATCTGTCTCATGATGGCTGGAATTTGCGCAAAGTCGTCAATCAGCGTTTGCCGCATCGAGCCGTTGTACAACGCGGCGGCTGGATGAAACAAAGGCAGAATGACGATTTCAAGCGGTGTTTCCTTGCCCGATTGCAAGCGAATGCGCTTGGGTTGGCCGTGTACCTTGCTAATTTGCAGGCCCGGCAAAAAGCAATTCATGCTATGGCGACCCAATGGTACCACAAGCCGGGGCTTGATAGCCTCAATTTGCTGTTGTAAATATGGCAAAAAGGCAGCTTTTTCCGCAGGCTCCGGGTCGCGGTTGTTTGGCGGGCGATATTTCACGATGTTGGTGATGTAAGTGTCCTTGCGCTCAAGTCCGATCATCGCCAGCATCTCATCCAAGAACTTGCCGGCGGCGCCGACAAACGGCAAACCTTGCAAGTCTTCGTTCTTCCCTGGTGCTTCGCCAATGAATAGAATTTGAGCGTTCGGACTGCCATCGCCAAATACCATGTTCGTGGCCGTCTTGGCCAAATCCGGGCAGACATTGTTTTTGACGATGTCTGCCTTAATCCGGTCGAGTTTTTGCTGCTTGGTTTGTGTATTGGGTTTGTCAGTTTTTGCCATGGTTATTGCCTCGCACAGTCAAAATAAATCGGTTGATGCTGAAAATGAGCGACACGAGCGCCAGCAAATACTGCTGCAAGCTGCCGGTGTCGAGCGCTCGCGCCGCGAGTAGATAAGTGAGCACAAGCGTTAGCACTCCCTCGCCCAGCCACGTGAGTCGGGGGCGGGCCGGGCTTGGAGTCAGGGGCTGGCTATTCGCTTTTTCCATCTTTCAGTTCGCTGGCGGCGGCTTTCATGCTGAGCTGCAAGCGGCCGCGGTCGTCGATCGCTACCAACTTGACCGTCACGCGGTCGCCTTCTTTGACGACATCGCTCGGTTTTTCAACACGCTCTTCTTTCAGTTCGCTGACGTGCACCAGGCCGTCTTTGCCTGGCAAAATCTGCACAAAGGCGCCGAAGTCCATGACGCTCACGACAGGCACATCTTTGTAAATCTTGCCGACTTCCGGCTCAGCCACGATCGTCTGGATCCACTGCTTAGCTTTTTCGATGCTGTCGCCGTCGGGGCTGGCGATCATCACCGTGCCGTCGTCTTGGATGTCGATCTGCGCCCCGGTTTCGGCCGTGATTTTCTGGATAGTTTCACCGCCCTTGCCAATCACCTCGCGGATTTTGTCGGGGTGAATGGTGATGCTTTCGACACGCGGCGCATATGGGCTGAGCGCTTTGCGGGGCTCGGCCAACGTGGTGAGCATGTGCTCCAGAATGTGGGCGCGGCCGCCTTTGGCTTGCTCAAGCGCCTGGCGCAGCACGTCGACCGGCAAACCGTGGACTTTCATATCCATTTGCAGCGCGGTGATGCCTTTGCTGGTGCCGGTCACTTTGAAGTCCATGTCGCCGGCAAAGTCTTCGGCGTCGGCGATGTCGCTCAGCACAATCACTTTGTCGCCTTCGATCAGGAGTCCCATGGCAATGCCGCTCACCGGTGCCTTCAGCGGTACGCCGGCATCCATCAAGGCTAAACAGCTGGAGCAGGTTGCGGCCATGCTGGTACTGCCGTGCTGGCTCATAATTTCGGTAACGGCGCGGATGGCGTAGGGGAAGTCGGCCTCACTTGGCAGCATTGGCAGCAGCGCGCGTTCCGCCAAGTAGCCGTGGCCGATTTCACGCCGGCCCGGGCTGCCCAGGCGCTTGATGTCGCCGACGGTGTAGCCGGGGGCGTTGTAGTGGTGCATGTAGCGGCGCTCGCCTTCTTGCTCCATGGTGTCGACCATTTGGGCAAAGCTGAGCGGCGCCAGCGTCACGATGTTCATGCCTTGGGTCATGCCGCGTGTAAAGATGCTTGAGCCGTGGGCACGCGGCAACAAACCGACCTGGCTGCTGAGCGTCCGGATTTCAGTAAAACTTCGGCCGTCCGGTCGCATACCGTCCTCCAAGATGCCTTTGCGGACGTCTTTGTTGGCGGCTGTGGCAAAGGCATCTTCGTATGCCTGCTTGAGACCGGCCCATTCGTCGCCGAGTTTTTCGGCGAAATGCGCCATCAGATCCTCACGAATGACGTGCATTTTTTCGTGGCGCTCGGCGTATGGCCCGCGGATATCCGCGCCCAATTTGCCGTCGAGCCACTCGTTGACCTCATGCTGGATGTCCTCGCTTGGCAGACTGAGTTCGTATTCCTACTTGCTCTTCGGTTGCTTCATTGGCGCCAGCTTCGACCATCATGACGGCGTTTTTGGTGCCGGCGACAAACAGGTCGAGCACGCCCTCGGCGAGTTCCTCGCGCGACATGAACGCGGCCATTTTGCCGTCCTTGATGCCGACGCGGAGTCCTGCTACCGGGCCGTCAAACGGCGCGCCGGTCAGCATAAAAGCAGCGCTCATGGCAATCATGGCAATAGCGTCCGGACGGAAGTCCGGATCCAGGCTCAAAACGGTCGAAACACCCTGCACTTCGTGGCGGTAGCCTTTTGGCCACAAGGGACGAATCGGACGGTCAATGAGCCGACCAATCAAAATCGCCTCGTCACTCGGGCGGCCTTCACGCTTAATAAACCTCGAACCGCTGATCTTGCCGGCAGCGTACATCTTTTCTTCGTAGTCGATGCTGAGCGGAAAATAATCAAATCCGGCGAGCGGCTTGCCGCTGACCATCGCCGTTGCAAGGATAACGGTGTCACCGTAGCGCGCCAGCACAGCTGCGGTCGAACGAAAGCCGACCCGGTTTACCTCTAGCGAAAGCTTGCGGCCGCAAAAATCGGTTTCGACGATAATAATTGGTTTGTTAAAAGGGTTGATGATGTCGCTCACGCGGGTACCTCATTCTTTCGTCATCAGCAGGGTGCAAATATACTGCCCCTTGTGCGTAATCGAGAGCGTATATCTGTGGCTCTACCGATGAACGTTTTGTTTAAAAGTGCACAAGCTTGGAGTCTCGCGCTGCGAGGCTCATAGTCTATACACTAACGGCGGATGCCGAGCTTCTTGATCAATGCCAAGTACGCCTGACCATCTTTGCTTGCAATATATTGCAAGTTGCGCTTGCGCTGGCCCACGAGTTGCAGTAAACCGCGGCGGGCGGCAAAGTCCTTTTTGTTGATTTTGAGGTGTTCGGTTAATTCTTTGATGCGCTCGGTGGCGATGCCAACCTGAACAGTGGCGCTGCCAGTGTCAGTCTTGTGTTTTTGCAACGCTTTGACCGCCACGTTCTTTTTCTCGTTTGTAATCATACTCCGGTCATTATATCAGATGGATCCGAAAACTTCAAGCGCCTGGACATAATAGTTCCAGGTACTCAGCAAGGCAGGCGGTGGGACGCATGACTACAGTAGATCAGTAGATTGTGTCCGTAACTTGTTGACCGACTACCGAAGGATTACGGCCCTTGCTGGAGATCATCGCGCAAATCTTGGGCTTTCCGGGTATAGCCGAACGCTCGCATCCCCAGCACGGCAACCGCAGCACCAAACACCACTGTTCCCTGGCCGGCAACTGTCTGAACTATGGGCGATTCCGAGGCTGCAAGCTCTGTGGCGCGCAGGCCCTCCACAACTCCTGCCGCAACCAAACCCCATTGCCCATACCACCTTGCACCACTTTCGTACGCCATAATTTGCTCTGCGATGAGCGGCTCACCGCCCTCATCAGGCGGTTCCAAAAATTCTATCACTACAATATTATAAACTATAATTAAATATGAAGCAAGGACGCGGTGATTTGAGCGGCTGTACAATTTTCTGGAGATAATGTGTCTGCGATATCGAACGTGCCAACCTTGGTTCGGCGCAAGGCACTCATATAGGCACCCGTGCCAAGCGCAGCGCCCAAGTCCTCAACAAGCGAGCGAATATAGGTGCCGCCCGAAACGTCCGCAACAAAATGGACGTCGGGATACTCATAGTTCACCAGATCGAGACGCAAAACTTTGATGGGGCGCGGCTCAAGCTGTACGTCCTTGCCCGCACGGGCCAACTTGTAAGCGCGCTGGCCGTTGATTTTAATAGCCGAGAAAGCTGGCGGCGTTTGCAGACTATCGCCGACAAAATTTTTGAGTGCCGCCTCAACCGCTTCCTGGGTGGGACGCGCCTCCGAAACGTATTTTTTTTCACCTTCCTCATCGCCAGTACTGCTGGTTTGGCCGAGGCGCATCGCCACCTCGTAGGTTTTACCGAGCCTGGTCAGGTCTGGAGCTTTGCGCGTGTAATCTCCGAGGAGCAGCACGAGCAAACCCGACGCCAGTGGATCGAGCGTGCCAGTATGCCCCACCGGAAAGCGTTTGCGACCTGTCGTGTGTAACCCGGCCGATTCTACGAGGTGCCGCACTTTATTCACCGCATCAAACGATGTCCAGCCAATTGGCTTATCAATTAAAAGTATGCCATGCACGCCTTCCAGCATACCGTCTTTTGGCGCGGGCGCCAAAAGGAGCATTTTCGGCCCTAGTTTGGAAGCGGGGGCAGCATGGGTGGGGGCACTGGCGGGGGCGCATTGGGATCTTGCGGTTCAGTCGTTGGCACCTGGGGAACAGACGTTGCTGGCGACTCGGTGGCCCCGGTCACACCCGGCAAAGTCAACCCCTCGGGCGCAAAGGGAGCCGCATTTGGAATAATGGCGGGGGCAATTGGCGGGCCGGGTGGCATGCTTGCACCTGTGTTGTCGCTCGCCACTGGCGCATCAGTGTGCAGTGCGAGATTAAGCGGCTGGGCATTCAAAGCTTGGATGGGCGCCAATGACTGGCTACTGTCACTGCCGACCGCCTGTGAAACAGCGTCGCGCGCGCTTGAAAGATCGGGCGATGGGGCGGCGGATGACACAGCTTGCGACGACGCGCCGTCAGTAGGCAGCTGCGGCACTGTAGCTGTAGCACCGTCCGTTACATGCGGGCTGTGCAGTTGCTTTTCGATATCGCTAAGCGTCTCTTCGCCCAATGCGTTTGCCGGGGGCGACAGAGAAACCGGACCCGTTGAGGTATCAATCACGGGAGATGGCGGGCTGCTCGCAGCTGGAACATCCGAAGCAGCAGCCTCAGCTGCGGGCACATTTTGGCCGGTGGCATCGCTTTGTGCACCAAGCGGCTCACGATCTAACAAGGGCTGCGCCGGTGGAGCGCCGGACGCCGCGTCAACGAGCGGATCAAAAAAATCAGAAGATGTGCCAGCGGTAAGCTGGCCGCCCAAAGACGGGGGCTCCAGAATCATATGCGGCGCTTCGATGTGGCCGGGAGTGACTTTTGGAATTTCCGGAAGGTTGGGCAAACCGGCCTGTTCAGCCTCACTTTTCTTTGCCTGCTGCTGTGGTGGTTCGGGTGCGGCTGGCGCTGACTCTTCGGAAAGTTCCGGTTTATCAACCGTCATGTTGTGGAGTGCGCCATCCTCGTCGATATTAATCTGCGGCGGTTTGACCTCTTCGTCCTCGTGCTCAATTTCGAGGGTTCCGTCGTCTGGTTTGCGCGGAGGTGGTGCGGATTCGGGAGTCTTTTCGGCAGGAGGAGAGGGCGGGAGCGGAGGCTCGGCCAACTTAGTCGCTACCAGTTGCTGATTGGCGCCTACCGCCATCAGCTCAGCACTAATGCTCATGGTCTGTGGTGACGTTCTGTTGTTGCTAAAGCGGTCGGTTTCAGCCACGATGCCCGTTAGCAACGCAGTAGCAATCTGGCCATCAAGCATGGTTTTATCGAGGCCGTCCGTAATTTCAACTGCTAGCTCGGACAAACTGCTGGCCGTTGGTTTTGTCCAGTTGATGGCACCCAAGTTTTGCCCGGCCTCAACCGTGACGCTTATAACCGTCGCATCGTGCAGAATACGGCCATGCGCCCTGATGGTCTGGTCGAGGTCGGGCTGCTGGTGTACGCCCAGCGCCAAGACAACGTCAACGTTAAAATCGCCTTGACTAAAATTGAGGTCTTTGTCGCTAATCGATGTCTTATATGGTGTAATAAAAATTTTTACGACTTTATCTTCGACCTTGTAGCGCAGCTTGTCGGCTTTGGATTTATCGAGCGCGATAATGAAGTCGCGCAAAGAGTCGGTGTTTTTTTCGAGTGTCTTTTCGGGCTGCAAAAACTCAATTGTCGAAGGAATATCACCGCTGAATACCGCGGTGGCATGTTTGCCCATTTTATTCAAAGCCAGCGTCAGGCCGATGCAAGCAGCCAAATGGTCAACCGTCGGGTTGCTCTTGACCGTCACCAGTATGTTATTCGCTTGCTTGAGACGCTCGACGATTTGTTGCTTTTGCGTGTCCATTTTTGTTTGCCTTAAAGTAAACTTTAATGCCAGCCTACCACACGCGCTTATGCTTGTCGAATTATTTTTACGGGTGGTGGTGCGAAAGCGCCAGCTTCCAAGACGCATTATTAGAAGCTGGTAGGTTATACGAGGGCACTGCGGCGCAAAACCAAAGAGATACCGATATTCGCAAAACCGGCCCCGCTTTGACAAATTACCCCGCCCTAATGTATAGTTCTTATCTGACAATTAACAACAAAGGTACAAATATGCCCATCATCAAATCAGCCAAAAAGCGTGTCAAAACCGCGCAAAAAGCTGCTGTGCGAAACAGCAAGACCAAGCGCTCGATAAAAGGTGCGGTCAAAGCCTTTCAAAAAGCCCTGGCAGGCGGTGAAAAAACCGCCGGCAAAAAGCTGAGCCAAGCCCAAAGCGCCCTTGATAGGGCTGCCAAGAAAAACGTCATGCACAAAAACAAGGTTGCACGCAAAAAGAGCCAGCTTGCAAAAGCCGCCAAAGCCAGTGCTGAGGCCAGTAAATCCCCCGTCAAAAAGGTTGTGCCAAAGAAGACTGTCGCCAAGAAAGCTCCGGCCAAGAAGCCGGCTACTAAGAAAACGACCAAAAAATAGCACCATTGTCATAAACCATTCAGCCCATTATGACCCGGCGAGCTGCTTGACCACTTCCGCATGCTCTTTGCTTATCTTGGACAAAAATAAATCGCCGAGTTGTCACCGACGATTTATTTTTTATTTCAATGCTCTGACAATCGCTTAGTAGTCGCGATCTTCTTCATCGTCACCGAGCTTCTGTCTGTCGAGGTCGTCGAGGTGAGCTTGCATAACATGCTGATGATGCTGAGCAAGGGTGCTGGTAGCAAAGGCGTTCATTTCTGCTTCGGTGAATTCACCGCTTACAACACTGGCGCCTTCACCAGTCTCGTGGAGAGCTACTCCACCAAGGTTACGAAACGTGGTCAACTCTTCAGGTGCAATATTCAGATCGCCACTCATCGAGCTAAACTCAAACAGCTGATCGTTTTGGTCTAGTAGTGGCGGAAATTCAGTCATAACAGCATTCATGATTCGGATTTTATCACAAGTATGTAAGAGAGTCAATACTTTTTGTGGGCGACTGCCCCTCCACATCACGGTTGCCCCAAGAGAGCCGACTAGTTTATGTGACGTGAAGGGATACTCCCCTTTTGTGCAGTCCTTTTTAGGAAAAGCAGATAAAGGTTATTAACTTAAGCCAACCTGCAACAAATAGTATTGCAGGGCTTCGTCGGCGTCGATCGCGGTTGTTTTAAGTTGTATGTCAATCGTAAGTAGATCGGCAACCAGGGCTTTGATCTGGGCGTCAGTCAGTTTGCGCGCCATCTGCTGGCTTTTGCGCACCACGAACGGGCTGAGCTTGGCGGCACGGGCAATTTCCTCGGCAGAGCGGCCGCCGCCGGCTTTCGCAACCGCCAAAATGTGCAGCTGCCAGGCAAGCATCGCCACTATTGCCAGCGGTTCGATCTTCATTGCCCGTTGCTCACGGTACAATTGCAGCGCGCGCGCCGTATTGCCCGAAAAGGCCGCGTCCAGCAGCTCGAAGACAGTGCTTTGCGGCGTCGGCTCAGTGAGCAGCGCAATCGTCTGGCGCGTAACGCCTGGCTTGAAGCTCAACAACTTGTCGAGTTCACTCTTTAGCAGCTGCTGATTCGGCCCGACCCGGTCAATAAGCAAGCGCGCGTCGCCTGTGCTGAGCTTGCCGCCCTGTTCGCCGGCATACACACTTGCCCAACGAGCCAGCTGGCCAGTGTCGAGATCGGCCAGTTCGCGAAATTCGGTCTGCTTTTGCAAAATTTTATAGTAGCTTGCACGTTTGTCGAGTTTCGGCTCCACGATAATCACGTCCGTTGTTTCGGCCACGGCCGCTAAAATGTCGGCGATTTTTTCGGCAAAGGCTTTTTGCTTGCCCGGTTCGCGCAGCACCACCAACTTGCGAGCCGTCAGAAACGGCAGGCTCTCCACGCTTTCGCGCATTCGGTCAGCCGAGGCCTCTTCGCCATCCAGCCGCTCGACCGCCATGTCACCGTATACGCGGGCAAAAACCGCCACCAGCTTAGCCTGCTCCTGGGTACGCGCAAAATCATTCACTCCTGTGAGCGTCACTATCATTCGTTTATGATACCACCCTGACTTGGCTGGACACCTGCCGGTGACTTATACTAGCCTCATGTCACAGCACCCAAAACCAATCATCACTATCTGTACCAGCGCCAGTTTTTACCGCCAAGCCGTCGAGATTGACCGGCAGCTCGCCGCCCTGGGCTACGAGACAATTATCCCGATTACCGCGCACCGCATGAAAGAAAGCGGCGATTTTGACGTGTCGCATTACCGCACCTGGCAGGTCAACGCCGACGATTATCCCAAGAAGGCCGAACTCATGCGCACGCACTTCGACGAAATCACCAAAGGCGACGCTATCCTAGTGCTCAACTACGAAAAACACGGCCGCGCCAACTACATTGGCGGCAACGTGCTCATGGAAATGGCGCTGGCGTTCTACCAAAAGAAGCTGGTCTTTATTTTGAACGAGGCGCCCGAAGACTCAGTTTTTCTCGAGGAAATTTTGGGCGTACTGCCAGTATTTTTGCACGGCAGGATTGAAGACTTTCCCAAAGCCTACGCCACCGCGCGGGCAAAGGCCTGAGTCTACGGCGCACTCCTTTTGGGCCGGCGCGTGCATATGATAGGCCGCGGTGCATGCTCAGATAAGACGGCGCGCGCCTCGGTAGTGAGCCGGAATCGCTGCGGATGGCTTTCGGGTACGCGTTCTTCAAGGCCAGTGTCCGCTAAGTTGCGTAGAGCTACGCTCACTTCCCCTCGGCCGAGTCCAGTGCAGTCAGTAAGATTCGTTGCGATGACCTTTACCAAACCCTCCGCGTGAGTGTTTAATTCAGCGCAAATCGCGCAACAAGCCACGAGGAGCATCGCCCGAGAAGGCTGCTCGGGCAACAAACCAGCTTCTATAGCCGGCTCTATACCTAAAAACATCCCTTCATTCACTTCGCCAGCCATGCCTTGCCTCCTTATAGAATTAATACTATGCCGTCCGGTGCACGGATGGGCTACAACTTTTGGCAATGCGGGCATAGGTGTGTGCCGCGTCCGGCTGCGCGAATTTTGATGATCGTAGTGCCGCAACGCGGGCAAGCCTGGCCTTCGCGCCGGAACACATTGGCGAACGTCAGATAACTGCCCCGCTTGCCGTGGGCGTCAACGTAGTTGCGGTCAGTGCTGCCGCCCTTCTCGATGGACAGTTTGAGCACGCTGACAAGCGCTGTATGCAACCTTTGCAAGCGCATATCGGATATGGCTTGCACGATTGTGTTCGGATGAAGCTTGGCACTCCACAAGCTTTCATCGGCATAAATATTGCCAATGCCGGCCACAACGGTTTGGTCTAGCAGAACAGCCTTGATAGCACTTTTGTCCCGGCGGCGCAGGCGGCGCACAAAATCCTGGGCTGTAAAGTTGGCGGCCAAGGGTTCTGGTCCGACCTTTTGGAAAAAGTCCAAGTTCGACACCTCGGCCGTGGGCAACAGCCGCATCCAGCCGAACTTGCGCTGATCGTTAAAGAACAACTTGCTGCCGTCGTCGAACGTCAAGGTAACGTGCGTCGACTTGTCAGGCAGCTCGCCCACCAGCGAGTCATTCGGATGCCCGGCGCCAAAGCGTTCGGCATCGCTGCGATACACCAACTGGCCAGTCATTTTGAGGTGAATCACCAGCGAGTATTTACTATCCAACTCGATAAGCAGCACCTTTGCCCGCCGCTTGACTGCCGCGACGGCTGCGCCCAGCAAAAAAGCCTGCACGTCATGCGCGGCGTTGGGAAAACTTTTAGGCCAGTCATGCGCAACCTGCGCCACGGTTTTGCCCGGCAGCAAGCGGCTCAGGCCAATCCGCACCGTTTCGACTTCGGGTAATTCTGGCATGTCACCTATTGTAATGGCAATTATCCTTACAAGCCATACTTGGGATCCAGCAAGTGTAACTGGACAGGTCGACAGGCTTTGTCTGTGTGTAATGTACGGTATATGGGGGTTGCTGTTGTAACAGCGTGAGATGTACTAGGAAATAGTCATGGGCACATTGGTTTGAGCAAATTGCTCCCATGCGCGCGACATGTGCGTGCTGGTGAGCGCGCGCAGCGCGAGGTCCGAGCCGGCAAAGGCCGCAAGTTCGAGCGCAGTCGTGGCGATGGCAAGCTCCCTGGGCTGCACCGCGGGCATAGTCTGGGCGTCAGCTGCTTGGGCATCGTCGATGACTTCGCCCAGATCCTTGAGCATGCAGAGTTCACGGTCGCGTTCAAGATTAGAAAACGGGTTGCTAGCCCGACGCGCTTCAAGCTCCGTCACGTGACTCGTCATCGTGCGACCGACTAGTAACCGCCGCACGTTCATAAGCGTCATGCTCGCGCTTAAAACGTCCTGCTCGGCGTAATCGTACGTCTCAACCAGCTCAGTAACGTGAGCGGTTAGCGCCTGCCCGATAATGCCCGTCACTTCGACGGGCGTCAAAAAATCGTCTTGCAAAAGCTGGTTTGGCACCTCGACAGCTTGCGGCCACTCAAGGGCGTTTAGAGTAATTGTCATAGTTTTTTGCCTGCTTAGGCCGTTCCAGCCATTACACATCAAGCGTGTCGGTCTGTCAAGAGACGAGGCTTGCGCTTTGGTAGTGATATATCTCACGCGCGGGATTGCGCGGCGATGGTAGCCTGAGGTATAGTCCTGGCCATGGACAGTCTGCACGATATTCTCGCCCATTACGGCCCGCCAGAAGACCCGGAACTTTTGGCAGTTAAGCGCTACGTTGAAGCACAGTTTGGGACGCCGATAAGTGTAGCAGTGCACGGAAAAGTGCTCGTCGTCACCGTACCGAGCGCGGCGCTGGCCAATACGCTGCGGCTTCAGATTACTAAAATTCAAGCTGCTTGCCACCTAGAAAAGCGGCTCATTTTTCGTATCGGCTAAAATTTTTTCGATGGCGGCGCGGGATTGCGCGAAGTCTTTGAACCAGACTGCGTGCATGCCGAGCTCAGTCGCGGCGGCGCAATACCGCTGACTGTCGTCCACAAAAATACAGGCGCCGAGCGGCACGTCCAGCCGCGCGGCAATGGTTTGAAATGCCCGCGGATCCGGTTTGCCGACTCTCATTTCGTACGAGAGCGCCGTGGCGTCAAACAACTGGCACTGCGCTGGCGTAAAAAGCTCCTCTAACCAGTTGGCGGGGGCGTTCGACAGCAGGCCAAGACGGTAGTGAGGTTTGAGTTCGGTTTCTATGTATCGAAACAACGGCTCATTCGGCGAGTTGTCGTCAAGATACGAATGCACGACCTCAAGTGAAACACCAGCTAGCCGGGCAAGGTCGCGCTCAAACTTCGCATATGGCACGCTGCCCAAATCCGAGGCTCGTTGCATGTCAGTCGCCTGCTGGCGTTTTGGCCCAGCTGCAAAATATGTGTCGCGGAACTCGTACCAACCTTCGGTCACGAGCACTCCAAAACAATCAAAGATAACCGCTTGTATCACCTTTCTATTGTACTGGAAATGATTATTTAGCGTCACCATATCCAATCCGACCGGGTTCAGCGTAGTGCAACCGGACAAGCCTTTGGCTTGCCCGCGTGTAACGCAGGTGGAGTCGAGTATAGTGGCGCCTTAGATGTTCAGTTTTGCGGTGATGGCACTATAATCGGGAATTTGTCTGATGAACAGCTGGCGTATCTCGTTGGCGATACCGCCAAAGTTGCCCTGTCCCCCGCACGACGTGGACCAAAAACGTTCAATATCGGTGCCGTTGCTGCTCAGAATTTCGTAAATGTAGCGATTACCGCCCGGGCAATAGCCGCGCTCGTCGGCCTTGTTCGGGTCAGTGCTGCCTTTGATAAAACCATAGAGCTGCAGCGAGTGCAAGAAACTATTATACGAGCTTTGATTGTTCGGATATGTCTTGGTTGAGGTAATGTCGTTTTGGTAACCCTGATAGGTTTGGATGGTGTTTTGGGTTTGGCCGATTGTGATGCGTGCACCGTGGTGTTGCTGGTCGGCAGTCAATGGGCCGTCGATGGTGAGCTGCATGACCGTGTCGGTGTTGGCATAATCGCTCAGCGTAATTTGCGGTGTTTTTGAACCACCCGAATGGCTAAAGCCTTTCAAAACCAAGATAAAAACCAAAATCAGCAGACCGATAGCAACTAAAAATCCAGCGAAATATCTCATATTGTTAGCTTAGCACTTTTATCGTTATTCACAGATGCTTACGATACCATAAAATGTGATTCCTAGCAATTAGCGGCGCGGAGTGGCAGTCGTCAAGTGAGACAGCTTGCGGCTGGTTGACTTCAGCAATTACATATTTTATTGTATACGTAATATGGGTAGCCGTGAACTTTTTTCGGGCACGTTTGATGCGCCGCGAGAGCTTACGTTGCCGACCGCTGCTCAGTTGGGTCCCGACAAGCTTGAAGCGACATACGCCGCCATGCGCGCCGGACAAGATGAGTCAGTCGCTGCGCTTCTCGACGGCTGGCAAGCACTCGAAATAATGCAGTGCCAAGAAGACCACGAGCTGGCAAGCACAGCCACAATGCACTTAGAAAAGGCAACGGACCTGACGCGTTCCGCAGGCAACGTACGTAGTGAAACCTATCGGCTGGCACGCCTCGGTCTCGCCTACTTGCCGGTCTTCGGCAATGTGCAGACAGGTAAGCAGTACGCATGGCAACAACGCAACGTCAGGCAAAAGCTTGGTGCCCTCACCCATGAAACGCTTGACGCTCCAGAAGATCAAATCGACTACGAGGCGCTTGCCAGATTAGTAGTATATGCCACGATGCTCCGTTTTGGTGCGGAAGAAACTGTGTATGCCGCCTCGCCGCGAGAGGCGCACTTGCCCGGCGGCGGAAGATATTGTCACAATAGCTACACCATTTTGCCGAATGGCAAGAAGTTACCAATCGATGTGCAGCTCTTGCACCCGCCCCGCTCCGCAGTAGGCGAGAGGCTATCGGTTGCCCGTGCCCTCGAAGAAGCTCGGCTCCAAGGATCTCCGCTTCGCGGCGAAGCTGTGAGCGATGAAAGGCTGCAGGCCGACTTGCGATGGGCGGTGTCCTTATCACTCCAAGAAGCAGGCGGGCCGGTCACGTCGCCACTCACGCCTAAGGAAATTGCGCTTGAGCTGAACGGACTCGGCCATTCGATACGGCATCAAATTGTGGGTAGTTATTTGCGCGGCTAGATTGTTATTCTGCGATTTGTGGCAGGCTGCAACTGGTCGAGCGAGACCTCAAAACGAGCATCGCGAATTACATGGCCGGCGCTATCTCTGTCGGACAGATTGACCCACAGCCTTTCGGGAATGGCACGGAATAAGCGCTGCGGGGTATCGCCTATAAAATAGTCGGGTGTCAGCGTCTCACGCAACGAGCGTTGCCGGGCGGCATTAAAAGTCTCTAGCGCCACCGGCACCTCGTTTTCGAGCAGTGCCTCGGCCTTGGCTTGCAAGTACAGTCCGCCGCCATCACCCATCGTATCAAATAGTACGATGAAAACCTGGCTGCTGCGGGCAATATTTTGAGAGTGTTGGGCCTGCGGACTCGAAGCCCAAACCGCGCGCAGCTCGCTATCGAACGCCATAAAAACCGGCGAATTGTGCGGCGAGCCGTCCTCGTTCACCGTGGCAAGTGCCGCGTGCCTTGCCGTTTCGAGCAATTTCCCGGCGCGCTCCAGCCGCGCCTGCAAGGCTGCCTCGCGCTGCATTTACAGCTCGCCCCAGGAGCTTCCGGTCGTAACGTCGACCTTGAGCTTGACCGTGAGCGCCGTGTGCACGTGCTCCATGGTGGTTTTGAGGATGGCGGCGACCTCGGCGGCATTGATCTTCGGGCACTCAACCAAAATGCTGTCGTGCACCTGCAAAATCTGCATCCCCTTGCCTGCCAAGTTCTTTTCAACTTCGAGCATAGCGATTTTCATGAGGTCGGCCTCGGTGCCCTGGATGGGCATGTTGGCGGCGGCGCGTTTGGCGGCTTCGCGCACCACAAAGTTGCTCGACTTCAGGTCGGGCGTCGGGCGGCGGCGGCCAAAAATCGTTTCGACATAGCCGTTTTTGAGCGCCTGTTGGAGTGTGTCGTCGATGTACTTACGGATCGGTGCGCGCAACTCAAAGTATTTTTGAATAAAATCTTTGGCCTGCATGATGCTCATGCCAGTTGCTACACTCAACCCGTGCGGACTCATGCCGTACAAAATTCCAAAGTTGACGACTTTGGCATGGCGGCGCATGGCCTTAGTGACTTCATCAAGCGGCACGCCGTAGACCTGCGCAGCCGTGGCGGTGTGAACGTCGACGCCACTATTAAAGTCGCTGATGAGTTTCTCGTCACCGGCCATGGCAGCAGCCAAGCGCAGCTCGAACTGCGAATAATCAGCGCTCACGAACACATTGCCCTCGGCCGGGACAAACGCCGTGCGAACGGCATGCCCGAGGTCGGTGCGCGTCGGAATGTTTTGCAAATTCGGGTCGCGCGAACTCAGCCGGCCGGTGGCGGCGACATCCAACGCAAATGTCGTGTGCAACTTGCCGTGCTCATCAACCAGCTTGGGTAACGCGTCGATGTAGGTGCTTTTGAGCTTGGTGTACTCGCGGTAGCGCGTCACGAGGTCAATGATCGGATGCAGCCCACGTAATTTGGCGAGTTCGTTTGCTCCCGTTGAATAGCCAGTCTTGCCTTTTTTGACGCCCTGCGTGGGCAGGTGCAGCTCTTCAAACAAGATAGTGCCGAGCTGCGTCGGACTCAAAATGTTGAACGCTTTGCCAGCGTTTTTATAGATGTCTTGTTCGATTGTCCCGATGGTGCCCTCGAACTCGCGGCTCATTTTCTGCAGATATTCGCTGTCAAGCAAAATGCCACGGTCTTCGATACATGCCAATAAGTATATGGTTGGAAATTCGATGTCGCGCGCCAGTTTTTCGAGCCTGGGCAGCTGCTCGAACTGTACTTTTTGGTCGTTATATGCCTGCCAAATGGCGGCAGTCGTTTGACCGGCATCGGTCAGGTCTATGGGACGTTCAAGCAAATCGGCCAGCTCCCGCGATCGCAGCAGCGAGTTGAGCAGAAAAGCGCCGATACGCGTGTCGTGCCCGATTAGCCCGGGCCACGCCAAACCATTTTTAAGCACCGCGCGAAATAGCGGTCGCAAATCATGCCCCACTACTGGGCCGTTGGATAAAGTTTGAATCACCCCGCTATCGAGCATGCCGAAGTGAATAGCCGAGACATGCTCGACATCGGCGCTCAGCCAGATTTCGCTGCCCTCCGGATTAGTCGACACCACACGCGGCACTCCCGGTTTGAAATCTTTGGCGTTAAAATTGACGACTTTGGCAGACTGCAATTCCCTGCCCGGCGCCTCGGCCGCGGCCTGCTTGACTTCTTTTTCGGTGAGCTGCGATTCGACCTGGTGCAACAGATTGCGGAACTCCAGCTTGCGCAGCTCAGCGGCGAACTCCGGTGCAAAACCATTGTGCAGTTCGGCTTTTTCCAGGTCGAGCTCGACCGGCGCGTCGACCATCAGCGTCACCAATTTTTTGCTCAAATACGCCATGTCTTTGTCTTTTTCGAGCTTGGTTTTGACGGCCGGCTTGAGCTCGTCCGTGTGCGCGTACACGCCGTCAAGTGTCTCGTATTTTTTGATGAGTTCCAGCGCGGTTTTCTCGCCAATGCCGGCTACGCCCGGAATATTGTCGGACGAGTCACCCTTCAAAGCCTTCACGTCGACCCACTGGTGCGCGCCAACGCCATATTTTTCTTCAAAATGCGCCACATCAAACAGCTCGATGTTGGTCAGTCCTTTTTTGAGCGTATATATATGGGTGTGGGCATTGACGAGCTGCAGCACGTCGAGATCACTCGTTACCAAAAAACTTTCGACGTTTTTTTTGCCGGCTTGCGCCGCAAAGGCGCCCATCAGGTCGTCGGCTTCGTAGTCGTCGGCTTCGTACAACGGCCAGCCTAGGCTTTCGAGCAATTCAAGAAGCAGCGGAATCTGCTCGTAAAAATCGGGCGGCGCTGGCTTGCGGTTGGCTTTGTACTCGGGGTATAGCGCACGTCGCGAGCGAATGTTAGTCTGGCGTTTGTCCCAGGCCACGCAGACGTAATCGGGCTTGAGTTTTTTAATCACCTGCAATGCCATGACCGCAAAGCCGTACACGCCGCCGGTGGGCGTGCCGTCTTTGGTAGACAAATTTGGCATGGCGTAGTAGCCGCGGTAAAACACACTTTTGCCATCAATAATCACGAGACGTTTGCTCATACCGCCTAGTATAGCCGAGGTTGCGCCCAGCGGCTACTCACCTTGACGGCGGCGACTAAAGGCCCGGCCATCTTTTACTTCTAGCAATGTGTGCGGAACAAAAACAGAGCGGGTATAATAATGGTAATGGATGAACACAAATTACCGTTTTATCGGCAGGATCCGGCAGCCGTTTTTGCCGAACTCAAGGCGCAAGCCGAGGGACTCTCGAGCAAAGAAGCCGCGGCGAGGCTTAGCCAAGACGGTACAAATCAGCTAAAGCACAACCGGCGCGAACCGGCGCTGCTGATTTTCGTCCGTCAGTTCCGCAACTTGCTGGTGGTCATTCTGCTGATCAGCGCTGCGTTTTCGATCTATTTGCGTGACCTCAAAACCGCAACCATTTTAGTGTTCATCGCCATGGTGAATGCCAGCGTCGGCTTCGCCCAAGAGTACAAAGCCGAGAGCTTGATAGCCAGCCTGGAAAGACTCGTCGTGCCCAAAGCCAAAGCGCTGCGCGACGGCAAGCTCGAAGAAATTAACTCGACTGAACTCGTACTGGGTGACGTGGCGTACTTTGAAGAGGGCGACTCGGTGCCAGCCGACCTGCGCATCATCCAAGAAGAAGAGCTGGCCACCAACGACTTTGCATTGACCGGCGAAAGCAATCCGAGCCGCAAATTCGTCCACGCTATGAGCGGCAGCGTTCCGCTGGGCAATCGCCACAATCTGGTTTTTATGGGCACCACTGTTGCCACCGGGCACGGCTACGGCGTGGTTGTCGGCGTCGGCATGCAGAGCGAATTGGGCCGCATCGCCAATCTTAGCCAAGCAACCAAATCCGACACCTCACCACTGCAGCGCGAAATGAATCACTTGGCCACGCGCCTGGCGCAAGGAACGCTGGTTTTGGCCGTCGGCTTGCTCGTTATCGCACTGAAATCGCATTTTGGCCTGAAAGAAGCGTTGCTGTTTGCGATCGGCATTAGCGCCGCAATGATTCCGAACGGCTTGGTCGCCGAAGTGAACATCACCCTGGCGCAGTCGGCCGGGCGGCTCGCGAAAGCGCGGGCGCTCGTCAAAAAACTGTCGGCGGTTGAGACGCTCGGCGCCATCAATCTCATCCTGACTGACAAAACCGGCACGCTTACTAAAAACGAAATGACGGTCGAGCGCATGCTAGTCGGCCACACTCTCTACACCGTTTCGGGCACGGGCTACGAAACGAATGGCCAAGTGCAAGACAAAGACCAGAAACCACTGAGCGCCGGGCAGCACACGGCGCTCGAACTCTTTTTCACCACCGGCGCCATGGCCAGCAACGCCAGGGTCAATCCGCCCGACCGCGAGCACGCCACTTGGTACTGTGTGGGTGATCCGACCGAAGGCGCATTGATTACGCTCGCTCGCAAGGCTGCCGTCGATCCGGGCGCGCTCGACAAAAAGTACTCAGAAGTGAAAGAATTCCAGTTCGACTCCGCACGCAAACGCATGAGTTCGGTACGCAAGTACGAGGGCGAGACGTGGGTATTCATGAAGGGCGCGCCGGAAAGCGTGCTGGAACGCAGCGATAGTCTGTGGGATCACGGCAAAACCCACAAACTTACCGCCAAAGACCGCCACACGCTACTCAAATATAACGAGGAGCAGGCAGGCGAAGCCATGCGTAATCTGGCCTTTGCCTACCGTATTTTGCCCAAAGGCTCGCAGCCGAAAAAGATGAAGTTTGACGAGATCGAAAAGAACATGACATTTATGGGCATCGTGTCGATGGTCGATCCGCTGCGCGAGCAAGTCCCGGCCGCTATGGCAGTGGCACAGGACGCGCACATCCGCGTCTCGATCGTCACTGGCGACTACCCAACGACTGCCCAGGCAATTGCCCACAAGGCCGGACTGCGGAGCGACAGCGGTACAATCAATGTTGTGCTCGGCGAAGAGCTGGAACAGATGTCAGACGCCCGCATCCTTAAGCTGGTCAAGCAAGGCGGCACGGTTTTTTCGCGCGTGGCGCCTGAGGATAAATTGCGCATTGTAGAGCTAGTGAAAAAACGAGGCAAGGTCGTGGCGGTGACCGGTGACGGCATTAACGATGCGCCGGCGCTTAAGCGAGCCGACGTGGGCGTGGCCATGGGCAAAACCGGCACCGATGTCGCCAAAGAAGCTTCGGAAATCATTTTGCTCGATGACAGCTTCGGCACACTCGTGAGCGCCATCAAACAAGGCCGGCTCACCTTCCACAATATTAAAAACGCTGCCCTCTGTGCCATGAATGCTAACGCAGGAGAGCTCATGGTGGTGCTCACCGGACTCGTCGGGCAGGCAGCGTTTCACGTACCCATCGCTATCACCGCCATCCAAATTCTGGCCATTGATGTTATTGCACAAATTTTTCCGGTAACGGCCTTAGGCTGGGATCCGGCGCAACGCGAACTCATGCAGGAGCCGCCGCGTGACTTACGAAACCACATTATCAACATACAGGCCGTGCGCGAATTTATCGTCTACGGCCTATTGGCGGCCGGGCTGGCTTACTGCAACTTCTTGTTCTTCTTTACGCGGCGGCACCTCAGCCCCATGTACTTGAGCACGCACAGCAGCCTGTACGCCAGCGCTACCACCCTCACCTATCTCACCATTGTGCTGTGCCAATTCGCCAACATTATGATCGTCCGCACCGACGACCGCGAAAACTTCTTCACCCGCCATTTGTGGAGTAACAAAAAGCTGCTCATAGCCTTCGGCTTTTCGTTCTTTTGCATCTTAAACATTATGTATGATCCGTTGGTGCGGCCGTACTTTGCCGCTGGGCCACTCGGCATCAACGACTGGTTACTGGCTGCGGCCGCGGCCGCAATCTTTCTGTGCATCCGCTTGATGCTTCGAAACGGCCGCAAGCACACACGGGCGGCTGTTATCGAGCTGCATCGGCAGGTCCACGGCCAAACCGCCAAAGCCCAAATCTAATTAGTTGCCGGCTATGGCGTTGTTACCTAGTAGACGGAACTGGTCTATCGAGCCGTGTGTCAATTGCCAAATGTACAGAGCGGCCGCTAAGCGACAAAACGTTATGCGGATAGCCACACGGAAGTACTAGAACATCTCCAGGCTTAAGGACAAGTGTCGGTTCGATACCTTGCTTGTGTGCATCCGCTCCTACCCACCATGCTTTTTCGCCGTAGAACTGGACTGCCGTGTTGTGCCAATCGTCCGTGTGCGGCCCAAGCCCTGCATCCCCTTCAGTAGAATCGAAAAACGAAATCACCACTTCATGCCGGAAGAGTGGCATAAGGTACTGAATCGTTCTCCATTGCCAACCCCTGTCGCGACGGGCAGTATCTTCAAAAATGAGACCGCGTTGATTATTGGCGGACGCTGCCGCAGCATCTATACCAGAGTAGTGACGCTCAAAACCGTCCTCGGTCGGAAAGACAATTTGCTGATCGGGAGGGCGGTTGTGTCCTATGGGCAAGGGAAAGGTCTCAAGAAAAGCGGGTTGCAAGGCTTCCGGGAAATGATAATGCCAGTTCGGAGGAGCCAACACTCCTCCTGCCGTTGCAACTGCTTCTCCTATAGTCGCGGCTAATATTTCTGCATTGAAATTATCAGAAATCATTTTTTACTTTTTCTTGTCTTCGCCCGACCACGTGAAAGCCCTAGGCTCACCCTCAGCACCTTGAGCACTAAGATCCCACATACAACTCGCCGGAATGTGCTCTGTGAGTGGCCCGGCAGACACCTCTTTTATGGGCGTGGCAGTTATGGGCTCACCCGACCCAAAGCGTTCAGCAAACCGGGTGGCCGCGCCGAGCATAACGTCTGCCGCACTAGCAGTCAATGTTCTGGTCCGACTAGCTCTCCACTGAAAATTTCAGTTTGACTCAATAATTCACCCATTTGTACCCCTCTTTAAAAAGTAATTGTCTGGCAAGTTCAAACCTTAGCCAACCAAGTAGAAGTTGTCAAGCAATGATGGTGAAAATACGCCTACGGATTTCAGCCATCACACCTTAAGACCAGTCTGAAACGGAACGTTATATAACTATTACTTAGATTTGAGGGACTATATTGCTTCTCGGCCTGGCCAGCCTTAACCTCCAATTAGTTGCTCGAGGATGCCCACACAAAGGTGCGGCCAGTGAGAGGCTTCGCTTCTCAGAGCCTTTGTGGCAGCATGCAGATGTATTGCCGCTCGGTCATCCGTGGTAAGCCAGGCCTTGCCAAGCTCGGTCGCGAACGGCGTGATGGCGTCGGTGGCGCGGCAATCGGCGTCGGCCAGCACCATGCCAATGTGCAGCGGATTCACCACCAATTCAAGCGCCTGCCATTCGAGCACTTGCGGGGCAGTCAGATCAATTTTGTGCAATGCTCGGGCATGACCGGCCAGTAGCAAAGTGCGGTTCATGATACTTGTAGCGCGCCGGTTGATCTCGGCGTCAACTTCCAGATTGGCCAGGATGATTTGCGCGGCGTGCTCACCGGCACGAGCAGCATTTCGCATATAAGTGTCCGGGGCTTGCTGCATCGAAACAACGGCGTGAAACATGGCGACTGCCCTTGCCGCCCGGACGATCATGTCACGACTACGGCCCCCTTCCATTTCGTAGCCGAGCAGCACCAGCACACCCGGCGTTGGCTCTTGCGCCAGCAACACTTGCAGGAATTGCTCGATTTCGGCAGCTATCGCCGCGCCATATTGCCGCTCGGTCGTAGCGCGCAGTTGCTTGGCATAAGCCAGGAGGTCGGTCGCTAGCTGTTGCTTTAGATACGTAAGTTTGGAGCCGGCTGTTTGCACACTATGCCTCAAGAAGAGCTTGAATGCTGCCCTGTAAATCGGCAAGGTCATCGGTATTGTTTTGGACCGTATTGTCGGCGAGCGCCTTTACGGCAGCCATATTCAAGGTAGCGTCGTCGCCACTAGGGACCATCTCGCGCTGTTCTTCGGCTAAAAACTCTTCGAATGTCTTGCTGTCTTCGAGTTCGCGGCCACGATGGGCATTTTGGACGCGCCAGTATCGAACTTTGGGGTCGGCATCAATCCACCAGACGCTTCCGCCCAGATCATGGACACGTTCGGCTTCGCCTGGATGACGCAAACTGCTCACTACCAGACCTTTGTAGCGGCCATTCGTTTTTTTCAACTCCTCTACAGCCTTATCAACAATGACACCCATGCCGAACTCACGCCGCCATTCGGCGCTGAGTCGTGCTTTGTGCTCGCGGTCGGTTGGCCAGCTGCGTCTCTGTAGCTCGTCTAAAAACATTTCGGTGGCGCCTACAAACAAATACCCATACTGTTCGGCGAGTATCGCCGCCACAGAATCCTTGCCTGCGCCGTTGGTTCCAGAAAGCCCAATAATTTTCATGCTTGAGATATTGTACAAAGGATGAGCTAGTTTTTCCAGATTAAGGCAGCGCGAGTGTGACTTCGCCAGCCGTACATACTGCTTACTTTATGTAATCGTGCAGTTTTTTGGCGTCTTTGTGCTTGCGGAGTTTGGCAAGCGCTTTGGCCTCGATTTGGCGAATGCGCTCGCGGGTGACGCTAAATTCCTGGCCGACTTCTTCGAGCGTGTGCTGCTTGCCGTCTTCCAGGCCGAACCGCAGCTTGAGGATCTTTTGCTCACGCTCGGTCAGCGCGCTGAGCATGCCTTTGACCTGCTCTTTGAGCAGCTGCATGGTCGCGGAATCTTCGGGCGAAATCGTATCTTCGTCTTCGATAAAGTCGGCCAGCACCGATTCTTCTTCGTCGTCACGGATGCTCGCATCGAGCGAGGAAATATCCTGCTTAATCTTCATAATGTGCTCAACCTTGTCAACCTCGATTTCCATGGCCGCGGCGATTTCCTCGTTGGTCGGCTCGCGGTTGAGTTCCTGCGTCAGGCGGCGCTGCGTGCGCAGCAATTTATTGATGGTTTCGACCATGTGCACCGGAATGCGAATGGTGCGCGCTTGGTCGGCAATGGCGCGCGTGATGGCCTGGCGAATCCACCAGGTGGCGTAGGTGCTGAATTTAAAACCTTTGTCCGGATCGAATTTTTCGACGGCACGCAAGAGGCCGGTGTTGCCTTCCTGAATCAAATCGAGCAAGTCCAGCCCGCGGCCGACATAGCGCTTGGCAATCGAGACCACCAGGCGCATGTTGGCTTCGGCCATTTTGTCTTTGGCAATCTTGCTCGCTTGAATAAGGATTTCTAGTTGTTTATTACTCAGCTTTTTAGACAGTGCCTTCGCTACATTTGCCAAGTCACTATTGCCACTTATTAATTCGTCTATACCTGCGACATCTTTTCCATCATGCATTGTCGTCGTCCTTCCTCGTTATGCTGCCGGGGGCGCTCTGTGCCGCAGTGCGTTGCAGCTCTGCCTCGAGAAGACTGCCGAGCTTGATGCGGCGGGCCAGCGCCAACTCTTCTTCGGCGGTGAGCAGCGGAATCTTGCCGATTTCGCGCAAGTACAAGCGCACCGAATCATCGGCAATGTCATCCAAATAGCTCTGGTCTTCGACCACCACTTCTTCTTCGCCGTCTTCGGCGAGCCACTCGTCGTCGTCGCTGAATTCTTCGGTGTTTGGTCCAGCGACGAGCGTCACATTCGCTTCGGCCAACGCCGCATACAGCGCCTCAAGCGCTTCGGCGTTTTCGGAAGTATCAGGAATGACGGCGAAGATGTCACGTTGATCAATCTGGCCAGCTTTTTTAGCAGTGTCGAGTAGCTGGAGCGCCGCTTGCGCGAGGTCAGCCTTCGCTGCTTCGCTATCGGCCGGGGCTTTCGTTTGCTTCTTTTCTTTTGGCATACTTATCCTCGCTTATAGGTGTTACGCAGGTTGTTGAGATACTCGATCTTCTGGCGGAGCGCTTGTTTCTCGGGGTTGTCGTCGGATTTGTCCAGATTGTCGATAAGAGCGGCGTCCAGAAACGGTTTTTGCATTTTGACGTATTGGTCTACCAGCTGGGCCTGCTTTCGAGCCGCTTCGTAGCGAAGTTCGGTAAGCTCGAGGTCTTGGTAGAGTTCTTCATACTCTAGGCTTAAAATTTTAACATAATCTGCCAGAGGTCGCAACAACTCTGTATGCTCCCCAGAATCATCTGGTCGCGGCACATGCCGGTCGCCTTTCATGCTCGAATGTAGCACGTCGGCGTTTCCGAGTGCGCTGCGACCAAGCGGTTCCACACCAGTCATACCGCTGAAGTCAGGATACTTTCGCAGAAAAACTAGCAGCTGCTTGGCGTTGTCATCGACGAACATATCTTCGGTGATCGGCTCGAGAAGTACACGCAATTTGGGCTGCATGAGCGCCAGCGCCAGCAGCCGCTCGCCGGTTTGCCGGATGGCGGCAAGGTGTTTCTCAACGGCTTGCGGTCGTATGGCCGGAGTTTTGAGGCGCACGGTTTTCATTTGCTCGGTTTGCTTGAGTTTGGTGAGCAGCGCCTCGCGGCTGACACCCAAAATTTCCGCAACTTTTCCGATGTAATGTTCACGCTCCACGGGATCTTGCAGGCCGCGCACGACGGCCAAAATAATGTCGCTGAACTCACGCTTGCCCGGTGCCGTCGAAATGTCGAGCACTTTTTTGTAGCGTTCGATCAGCCAGTCTAGCGCATACTGGGGTTGTTGCACAACTTTTTTCCACATTTCGGTGCCACCGTTTTTGATGAGTTCATCCGGATCTTTGCCGTCCGGAATGGTGATGATGCTCAGGCTGACGCCAACTTTGCTGGCGATGGGAATAGCGCGCTCAGTGGCATTCATGCCGGCTTGGTCAGCGTCGAAGCCCAGGCGAATATCGTCCGTGAAGCGACTCAAAGCCTTCAAGTGCTGCTCGGTCATGGCCGTACCGGCTGTGGCGACCACCTGATGCACACCAGTTTGGTGGCTGGCAATAACATCGAGATTGCCTTCTACCAGCACCGCAAATTTGTTTTTTCGAATCGCCTCTTTGGCGAGGTGCAGGCCGTAGACGTGCCGCGATTTATCATACAACGCTGTTTGCGGCGTATTGATATATTTCGGCGCGTTCGGATCGTCGGCAAGCAGACGCGCAGTAAAGCCGATCAACCGCCCGGTCGCGTCCTGCAGCGGAATTATGAGTCGGGCACGAAACATGTCTTGCAGGCCGCCACGGTAGGTGCGGGCCGTCAGTCCGGCCGCCGTAATTTCGCGTTCAGTGAAGCCTTTGCTTTTCAAAAAATCGAACAGGGCTGTGCCGGTATTCGGCGCATATCCCAGCCGCCACTCCAACGCCGTCTCTTTTGTAAATCGCCGCTTTTTAAAAATATATTCGAGGACAGTTTGGTTTTTGCTGAGCTGGACTTGATAAAATTTGGCAGCCAGGTCGAGCGCCGCATATAAACGTTCCTTTTCTTTGCCGCGCGCGCTGGAACTCTTGGAGCGATACTGCTCCAACTCGACGCCGGCCTTGCGTGCCAGAAGCTCTAGCGCGCCCTTAAAGTCAAGCCCTTCCATTTCCATCACAAAGCTGAACATGTTGCCGCCCTTGCTGCTGCTAAAATCATGCCAGATCTGTTTTTCCGGGCTTACCATAAAGCTCGGCGTTTTTTCGTTGCCGAATGGGCTGAGGCCGCGCCAGTTGCGTCCGGCACGCTTGAGCTCAACGTACTCGCCAATGACATCCTCGATATTCAATCGGGATTTTACCTCATCCACTGCGTCCATATCTTTATTGTACGCTGTTCTGCCTCCGGTCGCCAGGTGGTCACCTCATTGCGCACTACGCGCCGCACGGACATCCAAAGAGCCGGCCAAGCAGCCGCCGCAATGGGCGAAACGCGGGCGGCACTTTACGGCGGCCAGGAGCTTATGCTTAAATGAGAGAAATGTATCCTGATGACTCCGATCAAAGACCGCCAAATCCCTACGAGTTTATCGTAAACCCGCAGCAGCCCAAGCGCCGCGGCTTGAAGGTGCCGGGCGTGCGCAACCCGTTTCTTGCCAAGCTCCTGCTCGTTGTGGTGGTTGTGGCGATCGTGGTAGCAATTGCGGGCGTGCTCCTCAGCAGCGTGTTCAGCAAGCAGGGCATCAACGCCCAGGGCCTAATCGGCGTCGCCCAATCGCAGCAAGAGCTGGTGCGCGTCTCGAAGCAAGGTGCAGCCAATGGCACCCAAAGTGTCACCCGCATTTTCTCTACGAACGTCGAGTTGAGCCTCCAAACCGAGCAGCTCCAACTGCTTGCGTACCTAAAAAAACAAGGCTACAAGCCGAGCACCAAAACCCTCAGCCTCAAAAAAAGCAGCAGCACTGACACGCAGCTCACCACCGCCATCCAATCCAGCACGTTTGACAGCATTTATGTGCAGCTCATGCAAAATAGCCTCGTGGCCTATAACACCGAGCTCGAACAAGCTTCGAACAATGCAACCGGAGCCAACGAGAAGAAAATTATAGCTGGCGAACTCAGTGCCGCCAGCATGCTTTTGCAGCAAGTTCCCACCCAAGAAAGTTTGCAAAACGGCAGCTAACCCTAAGACCGGCCAAAGGCCCTCGCCCGCCGAGCGCAAGCAACGCTAGCCGCCCGTCACCAGTTGGTATGAGTGCCGAATGAGGTCCTGCACTTCTTCCCACCCAAGCTGGCCGGTCAACACCATCGTGTTCCAATGTTTTTTATTCAGGTGATAGCCCGGCATGACGCTTTCGTACCGCTCGCGCAAAGTTTGAGCCAGCTGTGGGTCGCATTTTAGGCTCAGACGCAACGGCAAACTTCCTTCTTGGACAATCGCGAACATTTTATCACCGGCTTTGTATGCGGCCACACCCTCGCCAAACGGATAATCCAACCGCGCGTTTGGCATACTCAGCAAGTATGTTTCGACTGTTTTGTGGTCCAGCTGCGCCTTGACCTTATTGCCCTGCGAATAGCCACCCGCCTTAATCACCATGCTTCTTCAACCATTCTAGGTAGTATTGCAGTTCGGCGATGCTGGCCTGAATGTCGTCGAAGGCTCGGTGCACTTCCTTTTTCGCGTACTCCATTCCATAGCGGCCTTGCATAAAAACTTTGAGCGAGCTGACGTCCAGCATGCGGTAATGCAATTTCAGATCGAGCGCCGGCCACCATTGCTTGATAAACTTACGGTCTTCGTGAATGGAGTTGCCGGCCAAAATTACTGGTTCTTGCCCGAACTGTGCCTCAAGCAAGGCGATCAAATCTTGTTCAACCTCGCTTGCGCTTTTGGCGCTGCCGAGCCGGCGCACAAAATCATCGCGGTTTTCGGGATAATCATTCCACCACGCGTTTTTTTGCAGGCGTTCGACCACGACCTTGCGATTTTGTTTGACGCGGGCCTCGTAACTCGCCAGCACCTTAAAATTGAAATCGGTAATTTCAGCCGCAATCTCGAGGATAACGTCGCGTTGAGGGTCGAGTCCAGTCATCTCCAAATCTACCCAAAACAGCTTGGTCGGCCGCGCATGCTTGTCAATCATATGCGCCTATTATACCGTTTGTTCCCGATATTGCCACCTGCATTTGGCGCCGTGTAACAAATATTACTGAGGTGGTAGCGGCTCAGGTATACTGCGGTCATGGAGCAAATGGGTGAGGCAGTATCGATTGGAGCCATAGTGGATGATGCCGCGTTCTCCAGGCGCGATGCCTTGTGGTCCAAGCCCGCCCGCCAAGCTATGGCCTCGGTTTTGTAACTGGCTGCACTACTTTGTCTCGTGGCGTAAAGGTAAGTGCTGCCGAGTTGATACAGTAGTCCTGGCCCGTAGGCTGGTCCGGCTCATCAAAAAGGTGACCAAGATGGCCGCCGCAGACTGCGCAGGTGACCTCGACGCGCTCCATGCCGTGACTGTGATCAGGCGTGAGCACCACGCTGCCGGGCCGGGCATCGTTAAAACTCGGCCAGCCACCGTTGATGCCTTGGTTGTCAAATTTCGCACCCGAATCAAACAACACATTGCCACATGCCGCACAGATGTACTCGCCAGTTTTATCATTATGCAGCAACGCGCCGCTGCCTGGCAGCTCTGTACCTTTTTGACGCAAAACGCGATACTGTTCCGGTGTCAACTTTTCGCGCCATTCGCTATCCGGTAAGTCCATTGTCATCTCTGCTCCCTTCTTGATTATTTCGCCGTGTCTTTTTTCTTGTCGAGTTTGTCAAGATTCAGGCCTTTAATCACAAAGTAAATGACCGCTACGATCATAACAAAAGCAATCAGGTTCGACACAAAATCGCCCCACAAAAATTTCTGCGGCGGGCGGCCTGCATGGTGCACATAAAACACTTTGCTGGCAAGGTCACCGCCACCCGGCATAAGCAGCGCGATTAACGGGTTGATGAAGTCGCTGATCAGCGCCTTAGCAATAACCTGGATCTGACCACCGATCACAATACCAATCGCCAGCCCCACCACCGCTTGCTCACGCAAAAAACTAAAAAAACCGCTGAGCTGGTCATTGACGTGGCGAGCGCCAGGCACTGCTCGAACGCGGCCTGTCACTGTGGCGGCCCGGCGCGCCACCTTTTTTGATACTCCGCCATTGGTTCGCCCAGACTGCTGGACCGTTTTGCTTGCATTGGCCATACCCATCTCCTTTACAAAGTATATAAACAAGTTTTGTAATATGTCAAAGCTACGCCGCAGCTACATGCGGTCGGGTGCAGGAATGCCCAGCACTTTCAGGCCGGCTTGCAATGTGTCGGCATAGAGCAAGACGAGCCCTAGGCGCACGGCTTCGCGCGGGTCGCCGATCACGCGGTTATGCTCGTAGAAACGGTTGAAGGACTGGGCCAACTCGTACAAATACGTGCAGATGTGATGCGGCATCAAGGCAAGCGCGGCACGCTCCAAAACCTCAGGATATTCTGCAATTTTGTGAACAAGCGCGTGCTCGCCAGCCTGGAATTTGGTGAGCACCACCGGCTGTTGGTGGCTTTTTCGCACAATACTGCGGGCACGGGCGTGCGCGTACTGCAAATACGGCCCGCTGTTGCCCTCCAGACTGACCGACTCATTCGGATCGTAGATAATGTCATCGCCAATGCGCTGTTTCAAAAACGAGTATTTGACGGCCGCTAGGACCGTCTGCTCGTCATCCCGGCCGGTCAGTCCGCGACTGGCAGCTGCCGCTTCGTCGAGCACATCCACGGCCCGCAAAATGTCGCCCTTGCGCGAACTCATTTTTACGCCGCCGGCCAGTTTCACGTTACCGTGCGTCAGGTGTACGGTGCGCTCCACTAAATCCGGGCGGAATTGTTCAATGCTTTTGAGCACGACCTTCATGTACTCCACAATGTCATTGCCAGTAATGATAACTGATCGGTCAAAGTGATAGTCTTCCCACTTCTGCATCAACACGCCGACTTCTTTGGCCTCGTAGGTCGGAATGCCATGCGAATTGATGAACACGCGGGTGTGCAAGCCGTATTTTTCGCCATCGAATACGACGGCGCCGTCACTTTCTTCGTAGACGCCCTTGGCCAGTTGGTCACGCACGGTTTGCAGGCCGAGTTCCGCCACCTCGCTTTCGGGATAATATTTTTCAAACTTGATGCCGGTGCGCGCGTAAAATTGGTCAAAATATTCGTAACTCCAGGCACGGCATGTCCAATATATGTGCGCAAAGGACGATTCGTGATCGCCCTCGGCCTGTAGCTGATACACGCGTTTGTTCAGGTCGACAATCTGCGCCTTGGTCGCCTCGTCGTCTTCGTAGGCCACCGTGCCGCGAACGTAGCATTTCGCCATCCATTCGGCATGGTTGTCGGCGGGAATGGCCGCAAGCTTTTCAGGATGCTCGCCACCGAGATCTTGCAAAATTGCCCACATGGTTTTACCGACATGCAACCCCACATCGCCGCCGTAATTGACACGATGTACGCGACCGCCGGCGTGCTCCAATAAGTTGGCGATGGCGTCACCCACCACGCTGGTATACAGATGCCCGGCGTGCAAAACTTTGAACGGATTTGGGTCGGAATATTCGGCCACTACGACTTGATTTTGGTAGATATGCGAGTGGTAGTTTGGGGCGAGTTCGGCCATGGCGTTAGTCGTCTTGTCTGAAAGTCGCAAGTTGATAAAACCCGGGCCAGCGACCGAGACCTCGCGCACCTGCCCAGCCAAACTTGCGCGAAGTTCCGCAGCCAGCGCTTCGGCGATGTCACGCGGATTTTTTCCAAGCGGCTTGGCCAGTTGCAAGGCCACGTTCGTCGCATAATCACCGAGTTGTTCATCTGGCCGAGTGAGTTCTACCGATGGCTTGGCGCCGAACACTTTTTGTATTGCGGCAGCAATCGCCGTTTCCAACGTTTCCATATCCGTTCAATTATACCAGATACAACCCTGATAGCAGGTGCTTGGGGCGCTATTCTTGGATTTCATGAGATCCCGGCGGCCGAAGCGTGTAAATAATTTGCCAGACCAGTGCATAAAATGTTACGAGTAGCACAAAAAAGCTCAGCGTAATGGTAAACGTCTGCGGATGCGCGGTCGGGTGCAAAATTCGGTCGGAGACGTCAAACAGCAGGCCGGCAGGATTCACCAAAACGTCCCAGCTGTTCCAGCGCAAATTACGACCCAAATAAATGGCAAAACTGCAGATGAGCAGAATGGCGCCGATGAGCGGCGGAGCCTGGCGGCTCGGCAGACGCTTACGCAGCTGCTCGTGCACCAGGTATAAACTCAGGAAGCCGACCGTCGCGCCGCAAAAAATAAACGAGACAAACATGACGGCGTCGTATAGCACGGCGGTGGCAGGAACCTCGCGCAGGTGAATAAAATCACTCACCATGTAAAAACTGTTTGGCAAAAAAACAAGCCACAAGAATGTCAGGCCGAGACCTTCCCAGCTCGACCATGGCTTACGCCTCAGCATGCGCGTCAGGAGCACAGCGAACAATAGCGGCAGCCATGCCAAAAACAGATTCCAGTTGAGGTACCACTCGTATAAACGGTGCTGTGAAATGGCCGCGACTATCCAAAAACCAGTGCTCACCAAGCTGGCCGCGCCCAGACTCAAGCCGAGCTGTTTAGTTGCAGGAAGCTCCCGCCACGTCTTCATACCACCTATTATATCAATCTTCATTTGGCGAGCGGTAGCCGGACTTCAAAGACGGTGCCTTTACCGGGTTTACTCTCGACTCTGATTGCTGCACGGCTCGCGGTTGCAATTTGCTTGGCGAGCGCCAAACCCAAGCCGTAGCCGCCAGTTTTGCTGCTGCGTGCCTTATCGCCGCGATACAAACGGTCAAAAATATATGGCATGTCGGCCGGCAGAATGCCGGGGCCAGTATCGGCTACGCGCACAGCGTAGTGCGCGGCCCGGACGCGGCCGCTGACTGCGACTGTGCCACTCTCCGGTCCGTATTTAATGGCGTTGTCCATGATTATCTCGAGGAGCTGCGCCAAGCTGTCCTCGTGCCCGGCAACTTCCCCAGGTTCCAGCTCCTGCGTTAGCTTGACCTTTTTGGCATTGGCGGTTTTGTCAACGTGCGCCAAAGCAGTTTCGACAATCCGCACCACCGGAATTTTGGCAACCGGCAGTACTCCTTGGCCGTATTGCGTGAGCGCTAGCAAGTTGCCCGACAGATTTTCGAGCCGCTGCACTTCCTCAAGGTTGCTGGTGATTTGGGCCCGCGCATCATCCTCAGTAAAGTGTTTTTGGCGCAAAAAGACCTCGTTCTCGACTTGCATGTTGGTGAGCGGCGTGCGTAACTCGTGGCTAGCGTCGGAAGCAAATCTTTTTTGGGCGTCGTGCGCCTCCTCGATCGGCCTCAAGGTGCGACCGGCATACCAGTAGCTCACCGCCCCGCCAATCACCAAGGTGAGCACGTTAATCAGAACCAGGTCTTCGTTCAAGTGTTCGCTGACCAGTGCCGCCTGGTTGTTCTGCACATTGCTAAACATGGTTTCCGGCGGACGTGGCGCTTTTTTGGCAAACACGTAAAGTTTCGCCAGGTGATAGACCTCGCTCTTTTGGGCATTGTTGGAGCGATCATACTCCTCTTCGGCAAAAATACGGATGGCGGCCGAGGCGCTCAAGCTTAAAACCAAAATCGTCGCCAGATAAAAAAACGTCAACTTCAGTCGAGCTGAGTGGAACATTCCCGGTTTTTTTACTGGCCTGCTCATAGCTACTCTATTTTATAACCATAGCCTCGAATTGTTTGAATAACTTCGTCTTCGACACCGATTTTTTTGCGCAAATTGGCGATAAACGTTTCGACCGTGTTGTGCTGCACACGTTCTTCGTCAGCCCAAACGTGGTCGAGCAGCTGGTCTTTGCTGACCACTTCGCCCTTGTGACGCAGCAGGTACTCGAGTAGCTGGAATTCTTTGGCCGTGACATGCACTGGCTGGTTGTGCTTGGCAACCGTTTTTGCCGTGACATCGAGCTTGATGCCGGCAGCCTCCAGTGTGTTGCCGCCGTGGGCTTTTGGCCTCCGCAGCAAGGCTCGCACGCGGGCCAGCAATTCGTCAAAGGAAAACGGCTTGGCCAGGTAATCGTCGGCGCCAGCATCCAGGCCACTTACGCGGTCACCAATTGTCGTTCGGGCCGTGAGCATTAAAATCGGCATTTGCTGATGCTGGTCACGCCACAACCGCACCAAATCTGGGCCGTCGTGCTTGCCCGGGATCATCCAGTCAAGCAGCACCAGATCATAATTGTTGGCATCGGTGAGCGTCTCAGCAGCGTCACCGTCATTGGCTACGTCCACCACATAACCTTCGGCCGTTAAACCCTTCGCTAAACTATTCGCAATTTTTTCTTCGTCTTCGACAACTAAAATCTTCATGTACTTAATAGTATGGCATAAGCCTGAGATCTAGCTGAATGTACTGGTGAGTACGGCCTGTCTTGCCCCAGCTTAAGCCCCCGCCTTACTCTTCCCAAACTTTCACCATCTGCCGTATGTAGCTTCAGGGCAAACTTATTCGTTCAATGCTTTTTTGAATTTTTCGACGAGTTCGACCGGCGCCGGGTTGAGGCCGTTGAGCAGTGCCAAATACAGCGTGACAAAGTCGCCAAACGTGATCGTCCACAGCAATTGCTCGGCCAGGGTCGTGCCTTCAGCCTGCACCACGTGTGGTTCGGGACGCATGCCGGACAACAGGCGTGCCGTTACTTCGAAGCGTTTTTGAACGCGCGGGTGTTCGAAATTGCTGCGCAAATCGACGACGGCGTACGGCTTGGCGGTCGGCTGCTTGCTCCAGCCGATGAATTCGTTGTGGTTGAATTCTGGAAGCTGGTTCGTCCAGGCGATTTGCTTGGCATTTTCGTTGCAGCTGATCTTCCATTTGTAAGCAGCCGGCCACAGTTTTGGCCCAGCGTAAACTACCACCGACTTGCCCATCAGCTCTTGCGCCAGTTGCTTGGCTGGATTATTGGCCGCCGGCACTTCGGCACCCCAAGCCTGGACGCGCTGCTGTAAAAACTTGGCAATCTGTTTGAGCTGCGGAGTGATTTCATCGCCACTAACCAGCCGGGCTTTCGCCAAAATGGTGAACGTCGCCTTCAGGCTGCTAAAAACAGCATAGCGCGGCTGTTCGGCACGTGGCAGCAGCACCAGCGGGTATTTTTTTTCTTCAGCGATTTGCTGCAGCTTGCCGCCACTGGCAATCACCACGATTTGCGCGCCCTTTTCGGCAGCTTGGCCAAGAGCGTTCAGCGTTTCTTCGGTATTGCCTGAGTAGCTTGAAGCGATAAATAACGTATTAGCATCGACATAGCGCGGAATGTCGTAGCCGCGCACAACTTCAAACGGCCCCGGCAAGCCCGGCCACACGCGCACAATCTCGGCCGCCAGCGCCGAGCCGCCCATACCGGCGAATACCACATCATGCACCGCGCCAAATTGCGGCTCGACCGTGAATGTGCATTCGTCTAAAAGTTGTGAGGCCTGGCGTGCCGCAATGCCGAGCGTATCCACGGCGTCTTTTTCGTGAATGTATCTTAGATCATCAAGCATTTGTCCAAACTCCTTATGGTATTATGGTGGTATATTATAGTATAGTTTGAGTGAATAGGGGGGACTTATGTTCGGTCAGCACGACGATGAACAACAGCAAAACAATAACGCGCCAGCTCCGGACGGTGCCCTTGGTGGCCAACCTACTGCACTGGCTGACAATGTGGATACTGCACCGGCAGTTGATACTACCGCAAGCGGCTCGCAAGATTATATTATGGCTGGCGCTCCTGCGCAGCCGACGAGCGCGATCGACGACGGACTTGGCAATGGCGCCGCTGCCAGCTCAACGGTCACGCCAACTGCGACGGCGGCCGTCCCAGGCAACGACGACCTTCTCGGCATCAAACAGCAGGCGCTACAGCAGCTAACGCCGCTTGTCGGTCACCTGGATCAGTCGCCAGAAGAAAAATTCCGCACAACCATGATGATGATTCAGGCTTCAGATAACGAAGCGCTTATCAAAGACGCTTATGAGGCCGCGCAGAACATCACCGACGAAAAAACGCGTGCGCAGGCCTTGCTCGACATTGTGAACGAGATCAACTACTTTACCCAGAACTCGCAAACCTAAGACTTGCTTGCCCGGCAAGCAGAAGTTTGAGCAACAAAAACTCGGATTTTGTTCCGAGTTTTTGTGCTGCGTCTTGTTCTGCCGCAGGAAAAAAACGAAGCGGTGAGAGAAAACCAAGATCTCTCACCTCAACCTCCCTACATCATTCCCATTCCGCCCATGTCCGGCATACTGCCAGCCGCAGCCGCCTCTTTCTTTTCAGGCACATCGACCACCAGCGCGCCCATAGTCATGCTGGTGCCGGCAATCGAAACGGCATTTTCAATTACTTTTTTGGTTACGGCAACCGGGTCGATCACCCCTCTTTGCTTGAGGTCAACCACTTTCGACGGATCATTTACATCGATGCCATGACCAGGCTTGGCGGCACGTATTGCCGGCAGCCACTCGTCAGCATTCATACCGGAGTTAGTCAGCAGGATGCGGAATGGCTGCTCAAGCGCACGCTTTAACAAAAACTTGCCGTTGTTAAATGCAATGGCGTCCTCGCCAACAACCAGTTTTTCTTCCTGCCGAATGACGTCAGCCAGGTTCACGAGCGTCACGCCGCCGCCCGGCACCACGCCATCCGCCAAGGCCGCTTTCACGGCTGCCACGGCGTCATCTACGCGATACTTGCCTTCCTCGATTTCCATCTCAGTTGCGCCGCCCACCTTAATAACCGCGACCTTACCGCCGAGCGCCGCGCGCCGCTGATCGAGGTTTTCGCGGTCGTAGTCGCTGCCAGCTGCCGCGGCTTGGGCGGCAATCTGCTTGATGCGAGCGTTGATTTCGGCTGGAGAACCGGCACCCTCAATGATGGTCGTGGCGTCTTTGGTTACGATCACCTTGCGGGCCGAACCAATCACGTTCAAGTCGGCATTGTCGAAGGTAACGCCGCGGTCGTCGGTGATGACGGTCGCGCCGGTCAAAATCGCAATGTCATCAAGTACGTCTTTGCGGCGGTCGCCAAAGGCCGGCGCCTTGACGGCAATCGTATTGAAGACGCCTTTCAGGCGATTCAAAATCAGCGTCGCCAGAGCTTCGCCCTCCACGTCCTCGGCAATAATCACCAAATCTTTTTTGCCGGCTTGCGCCAATTTTTCGAGCACCGGCAAAAACTCCTGAATGGAGCTGATTTTTTTATCGGTAATCACGATGGCCGGATTGGTGTACACCGCTTCCATACGTGTTGTGTCGGTCACCATGTACGCGCTCACGAAGCCGCGGTCGATCGTAAACCCGGATACGACCTCTTTTTCAAGGTCGAGTCCCTGCCCTTCTTCAACCGTTACCACACCGTCCTTGCCGATTTCATCGATTACTGCGGCAATCAAGTCACCAATTTTGCGGTCGCCAGCCGAAATAGTGGCGACTTCGGCTACCCGGCTCTTCTTGCCCTGAATGTCTTCTTTTAAGCTTTCGAGCTTGGCAAGCACTTGCTGCGCGGCAGCTTCGAGTCCTTTGCGCAGCAGCATTGGGTTGTGGCCGGCGGCGATCAGCTTGTTGGCCTCGTTCAAGATGTGATATGTCAAGACCGTGACGGTCGTAGTGCCATCGCCCGCGACGTCGTTCATTTTAGAAGCCGCTTGCTTGATGAGTTCGGCGCCAACTTTGTAGCCTAAAGTTTCGTCGTCTTCCTGGGGCAAGTCGATGCCTTTGGCGACTGTCACGCCATCATGCGTCACTGTTGGCGCGCCGTAGTCTTTGCTGATAATAACATTGCGACCTTTCGGTCCCATTGTAGTTTTTACGGCATTGTATAAAATCTTAGCACCTGCGAGCACACGCTTTCGGGCATCGTCATCATAAAATACTTTTTTTGCCATTGGTCTTCCCCTTATTTAATCCTTGCCAGGATGTCTTCTTCTTTGACAATCAGATACTCATCACCGTCCAGCTTAAACTCGTTGGCACCATAGCTTTTGTACAAAATTTTGTCGCCCGGTTTGTAGCTCTTGACATTTTTGCCTACAGCGGCAATAGTGGCGGCTTGCGGCTTTTCCTGCGCACTTTCCGGAATGTAAAAACCGCTTTTGGTAGTAGCGGCCGGCTTGTCTTTTGCGGCTACTACGTAGTCGGCACTTGGTTCAAGTTGCACACTCATAAGAAAATCCTCGTTTACTGCTTAATTCTAGCACTCGCTGCTCGTAAGTGCTAACTGCAATTCAATATAATAAGTCGTACGGTTACTTGTCAAGGCCTAGCAGGAGCTGGCTTATTGTGTCCAACTTGTTCACGCGCAGATAAGTCCGCACGCGGATCCTTCGTGTAGTTCGGGAGTTTTACTGTCCAATAACAGTGGTTTTTGTGGACAAACTTATCAGTAGGTGAGCTACAATAAAAGCATGGCTGGACAAGTTTTTATTGCCGGGGCTCGTGCGAGCCAACCACTATTTGGAGAATTATTTACAGATCCATCAGTAGTCGGAGACGAGGAGTCACTTCCCGATGTGACCTTTTATGATATAGATCCTGCGGTCGCGCTTCGCGAAGACTTACCCCATTTGGATGCAGCGAGGCGTGAGGGCAGAGTCCGTCTCGTTAACGAGATGCCGGAAGGGCCGTTCGATATTGCCGTTATCGCAACGGCGAGCGCCAACCATGCGTCTGCGACCCAGGCGATAATTGACGGCCAGACGTTGCCGCAGTTTTTTATTCAAGAGAAGCCTTTGGCGGCAACGCCGGAAGAGTTGGAATGGTTTCAAAGGCTGGTACCGCATCTGCCCCCGAACTCGATAACCAACGAGCCATATTTATTTTCACAAAGTGTACGATACCTCAGCAAGTATATATGCCTGCAAAAAGAGATGGGAAATTCTCTTTCAGAGCTATGCGCCTGGTCGTCTAAACTACGTAGCAAAAGGAATCCACACGGTTCATTAGGGATATTCGGCATCGAGCTGCCACACACACATGGAGTAGCCTCGCTGCTCGCGGGCGAAGTCCTTGGATCAGGTAATGCAGAGTTAGAAGAAAATACATATTTTGCCGACGTCGATGGCGAGCCGGGAAACGACGGTAACTATCTACGCTTTAGGTCAAACGAAACGACGATTCACATTGCGCAAGGGCTAGGCCGTTTTACTATGGATAGCTATGGCGTTATGCGAAGACATGAGATGCCTCCAAAAACTCGAAGCATATCTGCTATTTTTGCAGATGGACGACATGTCACATTGGATATGGAGCCTGCTTTTGCGCCAACTTCCACGGAAGACAGGTACGGCTTACTCCAATACCACGATACACATGACACATTGATCCGGGAAGTTAGAGTGCCTGATGATCCTCGGCGACACCTTGTTCGGTATGCTTGGCAGCAAGTCCATGGGTACTTGAATACACCTCTTCCGCATGTATCACTACAGGATTCTTTGGCAAGGAGTGAGGCGCTGTTGCAGTTGCGCGCATCCGCCGAAGTACGCAAAAATGTTTCATCTTGAATAAAATTATTCGCTATGGGTCCATCCGGATTCCCGCCAACCGAATAACCGAGTTCTTGGCTCGCGATTGAAGGAAGAGCGTTCGCTATTTCGGTCGCAAGGTGCGGGTGTTGGCTGCGAAACACCTATAGGTATAGAAACCGGGAAATTAGCTATTAGCTATTCCCTGTTTCTTAGTTGCCATCATTTAACGAGTCTTTAGTTGGGCATTACCGCCACATCGCCGGCCTTCACAAACCCAACATGGTGACTAAAGGTGATTTCGTAGTATTTCTGGTTACCGTGCACAATCATATGATCGTCTGGGGCGCTATAGTTCCAGGTCCAGTCGTAGAAATAGTCGCTCGTTACTGCCTCGCCAGTTGTAGTATACTTCTGGCCAGCGGCCATAGAGTATGCCATCTGCTGTGGTTGCACCGGGATGATCGATGGATATGCTGATGCTTCTGGATATGCCAGCGTGTATACAGGAATCGAGCTTAAGCCAGAGCGCGGCGTCAGCGTTGCGCTCATACTGTACTGTGCTGTGCGTCCTTCGCCATGGGGATTGTAGAACCAACCGACTTGACCTGCATACCAGATGCCAGTCCAGTCGCCTTGCACGCCAGCAACGACGTACTTGAAACCACTTGGAGCCTTGTCCCCCCAGTCATTATCTTGCGTAGTGCCCGCTGAACCGTACACGCGTAAGTATGGATCACTTGAAACCTGTACGTGTAAGTACGGATCAGTTAGAAGCGGGGCATCGTTCCGTGGCTGCGTATGCAAATAGACAAAGTTCGCCCCCTGTTTCGGTAGGGTTATGCATGTGCCAGTTTGACAATCGGTAACAACGGGCTGGTTTGTGGCAAAGTTCGGTGAGATCGTCACAACGTCACCTTTTTTTACCGACCAAGCAGCAGAACTAGTTGTGTAGTCAGCGGCTGCCTGCTCAGGGGGCTTGCCCTTAACAAGATCCATGTAGTAGTTCCAGTCCCAATACGGACCCGGGTCCCAGTGCTGCACAGCTTGCGCAGTTGCTGTACGATTCATGATGTTATCGTGGCCGAGAATATGCTCACGGTCAAGCGGAATGTGATATTTATTTGCAAGCCAATGCACTAGGGTTGCCGATGCCTGGTACATTGCCGGGGTATACCAGCTGGCTCCTTGCGCGGCAAAGCCTTCGTGTTCGATGTTAATGCCGTGCATGTTCATATTCCAGTTGCCCACACCCCAAGAAACATTTTCATTCGTCACCATTTGGGTGATGTCGCCCTGTGAGGAGATCACATATTGCGCACTATCGTAAGCCGTGGGGTCTTGGAAGTGATTGACGATGCTGTCATACGAACCTTCGCCGTCATGGATGTAGATGTACTTAATCTGCATATCTGTCGGCCTATTCGCGAAATCGAAGTTGCCATAATTCGTTGGGTCATTTGGGTCGTCGGGACCGTAAAAGGCAGGAATGAAGCGACAGTTAAGTGTGCTTGGGCATTCAGGGAGCTGGCCAGGCGTATTCTGGGCCATATTCATTGGTGTTGTCTTGAGTCCCAGAGCCGATGCGCTACCAGTGTTCGGCTGTACTGTTGAGAGGGCAGGCAGATTCATTACTTGACCGTCGGTCGTGGTGAGACTGGTGCCATTTTTGATGGTTGCAAATACGTCACTAGCGAACGAGCTTGCCGCTGTTAAGTCGGTCGCTCCGCTGAATTGTGCTGTAGCACTATACCAGTTATTCACGCTCGCTGGCAAATTGCCGCCATTGAGCTGCTTGGCATCTTGAACGAGTACTGCGGCCGCTCCACGAATGTTTTGCTGGTCGTTGGTTTCCAAGATAGCAGGAGAAACACCGAGTAACTTAGCCGCTTGGTCAAGCGTGTAATAGCTTGCCGGTTGTTTGGCAGGAGTTACTGTTGCGCCGTCGCGGCCACTCACGATCTTACCTTGGTAAGTGCGGAGGTCCATAAGGCCATAGCCGCCATCACTGCTCATTCCAGCGTTCGATATCCAATGTGATTCGTTGTACGAGAGTGCCAAAAGGACGGTTACTGGCACTCCAAACTCCTGGGCTGCATTGGCGAATAATTGCTGGCGACTTGTTTGGGCGCTTTGCGCGAAGGCTGTCATGGATCCACTAAAAGTAAACAATAGCCCCGCCGAGGCAATAACCGCTCCAAATGATGCAGCTGCACGCCGCAACTTGTGCCTTACCGATAACAGTTTACTTGCCATGCTTACCCCCTAACAGACTAGTTTTACTTGTCTATCTTAGCATCCGTATTTTGTTCGGTGCAAGTAAGGCCAGAATACTGATCGCGTACACAAAACCAAGGCCTGTTGGACGACCCAGCAAGAAATATGTATCATCCAAAAACAGCGTACGGCGATTATGTCAGTGTATACTAGCGGCATGCACGCCTTTATAAATCGCACGGTGCTGATGTCCGGTGCTACTTTTTTTGATGACACCAGCCCAATCAATCCCTATATGGACAGGTGCGTGCCGGTTGACCGCGCCCAAGCGCAGCGGGAGCACGATGGGATTCGTGCAGCACTTAAGGCTGCTGGGGTTCGGGTGCATACAATAGCCGCGCCGCGAGACTGCCAAGACGGAATTTATACGGCTAACTGGGCGCTGGTGCGTGGCGGCACGGCGGTGCTCGCCCGACTACCAAATGTCCGCGAAAAGGAACAAGCTGCTGGTGCGCAAGCGCTGCAAGCTTTTGGCAAACGCGTCGTCCATGTGCCAGAAGGGCTGCGCTTTAGCGGCCAAGGCGACGCCCTGCCCTGCGGCAATTTCCTGTTCGCCGGCAGCGGCTACCGCAGCGATGCGTCAGCCCAGGCCTTTGCCGCCAAAATTCTCGGCTACGACCTTGTGCAGCTGCAAACCCTACCCCAACTCGATGCCAGCGGTGTGCCTGTCATCAACGCTAGCTCCGGCTGGCCCGACAGCTTTTTCTATGACATCGATCTGGCACTCTCGATTTTACGCGGGCCGAGCGGCGACAAGCCGGGCCTGATCGCCTGGTGCCCCGAAGCTTTCACGGCCGAAAGCCAAGTAACCTTGCGTGCCTTCAACAAAGTAGAAAAGATTGAAGTGTCGCTCCAAGAAGCCCGGCAAGCCTTTGCCTGCAACTTGGTTTCGACCGGCGAAACGGTGATTATGAGCGGCGACGCGCCAGAACTCCGCGCCGCCATCGAAGCGCGCGGCCTGCACGTCATCAGCCCGCCGGTCAAAGAGCTACTGAAAGGCGGCGGCTTCATCCGCTGCACTACCCTAACTCTCGACAACGCATAGTTACTACAGCCATCCTTTCGCCAAAATCATACCGTTACACGCGGGCAAGCCAAAAGCTTGTCCAGTTGCACTACGCTGAACCCCGGTATGATTTTGGCGAAAGGATGGCTGTTATTTTTTGAGGCGCTTCCGTAGCGCCTTGTGCGCCGCTGCCACCTCATCCCATTTTATTTTAATGACACGCTCGGGATTCACGTCGTCTTGTTGCAAGTGACGGAGTTCGGCGGCGCGAGGCCCGTTCCGCAAAATGTCTTTCTCGTGGCCTTTGCCGAGCAGCAACAGCGTGTCGTCCTTGCGTGCCCGATCAATCGCAAACCGGATTGCTTCGGCTCGGTCGTGCACCAAAAACAAATCTTTGCCCTGCTGCTTGCCCGCTTTTTCAACGCCGGCGGCAATCTGCGCCATGATTTCCCGGCCATCCATATCGCGGTCATCTTCTTCGGTAACAATGACTTCGTCGGCATAGTGGCCGGCTAACTCGCCTTGCACGACGCGTTTGGCTTCGTCGCGGCGGCCGGCCGAGCCGAACAGCACAATGAGTTTGCCTTTTACCACTGGCCTGAGATCCTTGAATAATTGCTCAAAGCTGTCCGGCGTGTGAGCGTAGTCGACAATCACATCGAAGTCTTGGCCCTCATCCACGCATGTCATACGACCCTCGACACCTTCGAGTGCTGCAATGCCACGCTCGATCTGTGCCTTGCTAAGTCCCAACGCCCGGCCGGCAGCAACGGCAGCCAGCGAGTTATATACGTTAAACATGCCGGTCAGCTGGCACATGATATGATATTCGTCCGTCCCGGCGCGCGCAGTATACGACACACCGGCCGGACTCAGTTTTATATCGCTGGCGCGCAAGTCGCCATGGTCAATGCCGTAGAGCGTCGGATTTTTGATGGCGGCGGCAAACCGTTTGCCGTTCGGGTCGTCAGCATTTGCCACGCCGGCACGCAAGCCTTTGCGGTTGCGATTTGTCAGCTTGAATAGTTTGATTTTGGCGGCGCGGTAGCGCTCGAACGTGCCGTGGTAGTCCAGGTGCTCGTGCGTCAGATTAGTCATCACCGCCACGCTATACGGCACCGCGAAGACGCGGTGTTGCGCCAGCGCATGGCTCGTGGTCTCTAGCACCAAGTACTCAATGCCTTGACTCTTCAGCTCAGTAATCCGTCTGTGCAACAGGCCGACCGACGGCGTAGTCAAATGCGAAATCTGCGGCTTGATGTCCGACCCGGCACCATACGCCACCGTCGTCATCAAGCCGGCTTGGTAGCCGGCCTCATGCAACATGCGATGAATCAAAAACGAGGTGGTCGTTTTGCCGTTTGTGCCGGTCACACCGATCACTTGCAAGCCGCGAGCTGGGAATCGGTTTTTCACAGTATAGAGCGCCGCTTCGACTAAGTGGCCAGTTGGCGCAATCTTTTGAAACAGCGTACGGGGAACAATTTTCTTAGCCAAAGAACGCATGGCATACAGTATACGGTCCCTGGGATATTATCGCCAGAGCCGTATACTGTAATTGTAGCAATCCTAGCCTCTTGGTCGGTCTAACTAGTTGCATAAATTAGGACGGCTAGGTATGCGCTGCGCTCGTTAGCGCGGATCAAACACTAAGCCCCTGCCTTACTCTTCCCAAACTCCTCAACCATCTGCCGGATAGTAGCTTCAGGCAGTAAGTGGAAGGTTGAGCCAACCTGCATGTGGCGGGCTTGCTCGAACGACGTGTTGTTGTCAGTGAGCGTGTTGGCTACGAGGTGGTTTAAGTTGGCTTGAGAGATGCCGCCCTGTCCATTTCCAACATGATAGCCCAGGTGGTGAAGTTGGTTGAGCACGTGATTGGACATTGTGTCGCCGGAGTGCGTCAGGGATTCGAGGGGGACGGTAGGAGGCTGCGGCGTGACGCCAATGTCGCCTGCGTGCTGTGGCAAGTTTGGATTTACGCCAGGGTGCTGGTGGTTGTTGGGATTGCCCTGGACATCACCATGCGACGATGGGGCGTGGGACGGGTTCAGATTATCGTCAGGGTGGCGCATGCCTGGCGCATGCACTACTTGATGCGCAGTGCTGCTGCCAGATGGCAAGTTATGCACCGCGCTGTTTGCAGCAGCGTGGCCGACACCGCCACCGTGCACCGTGTCGACAGCCGTTTGTACGTGCTGGGCGCTGTTGCCACTGAATGGCCCAACGCCAAGCCGATCTGCAACGATTGCAGCGGTTGCCACTCCGGCACCAGCCAGAATCGTCCAGCCCAATCTGTTAAGACGGCGAGGCTGTGTGCCATTCAGGCGAGCCACTTCTTCGCGCCTTGCGGAAGCCGCTCCAACCTTCTCGGCTACGTCCATTACTTTAAGCGCAGCGTTGGTCACGGCAAGCTGGGCGGCAGCTCTAACCCCATGCAGGTGCGGCCCTCGCCCAGGAGACGAAGGAGTGTCATCGTCAGGTTCCTGCATACCAAGGATCTCTTGGCTCAGGTCGTCCGGTGCGCTTTGTTCAAGCTGCTTCTTCCGCACATTGGTCAGGTAGTCAACTGTATAATCTCCCAGCAGTAAGCCAGCCCACTCACCGTTGTTGCGCTTTATAGTAGCTATCAGGTCGGGAATAACTTCTGGAGCAACATCCCCAGGGCCTAATTTATGCAGCTCTACTTCGTCGTTTCGAAGGCCTGCTTCAAGATCGTCTACCGATGTGTAGTAAGGCTTCGGCTTTTCAGGTGTTGAGGCCGCAGCTTGCCCCTCGGGACCTGTGGCATCAGGTTGGAGTGAGAGGGAGCTATCACCCCGTATAGAGCCGACATCAGTAGAGGCATCTGTGGACACCTCTTGGAAGCGACCTTCATCTGTTATCACTCGAAGTCGCGGGGCAAGTTTCTGGTCAGGTAGACCAGGTACAGGAGGTTGTGCGGAACCCTCAAACTCACCCACGGCCGGACGCTGGAAGGCAGCGTCAGTCGACTCAATCGTTGGACCTCCGTGCTCAGCAATCAGGGGCTGTTCCCAAGTATGTTCTTCCCAGGTAGGGCCATCGGTCATGTTTGGTGCAGTCATAATAATATTTAGTTTCTTACACAACTTTGTCGCATCCTGCTAATAATTTTGGAGCAACTTTTATTTACTTTAGCACTAATACGTCAGCATGTCAATATTTTGGGCACGCCGTACATTCTTTAACTTTTCTGGTCGTGCTACACTAAGGCCTACTATGAAGGTTCTGGGCATTGAGTCGAGCTGCGACGAAACGGCGGCGGCAGTCGTTGCAGATTGCCGCCGGCTGTTGAGCAACGTCGTGGCCACTAGTATGAGCTTGCATGCGCAATATGGCGGCGTTGTGCCAGAGGTCGCCGCCCGCAGCCACATAGAATTTATTATGCCGGTTATCGCGCAGGCGCTAGCCGACGCCCGCTGCACCTGGGACGACATCGATGCCATTGCCGTTACCTTTGGTGCCGGCCTGGGTGGCAGTTTGCTCATTGGCGTATTGGCGGCTCGCACTCTGGCAATCACCAAAAAGAAGCCGCTCTACGCCATCAATCATGTCGAGGGTCACGTCTACGCCAACTTCCTGATCAAAACTTCCCTACCCGGCTACACTATGCCCAGCACCCAACCACAGTTCCCCATGTTGGCACTCATCGTTTCCGGTGGCCACAGTCAGCTGGCACTCTTTCGTGATCACTTTGACTACACGCTGCTTGGGCAAACGCAGGACGACGCCGTCGGCGAGGCCTTCGACAAGGTGGCAAAAATCATTGGCGTACCCTACCCCGGTGGGCCAAACATTGCAAAAAAGGCGCTTGAGGGCAATCCGCATGCCTTTCAGTTTCCCAAGTCCCGGTTGGCCGGCAAGTACGATTTTAGTTTTTCCGGCATTAAAACGGCTGTCTTGCGGTTGGCGCAAGAACAGGTGGGTAAGGACTTTACCCTGCCCTCGACCGAACTTTCCGGCTTGTTGAATGATCACCAGAAGGCGGACATCGCCGCCAGTTTTCAGTATGTGGCGATCGAAACTGTTGTCGATAAAACTATGCTTGCCTATCAAGAATTCCAGCCGAAAAGCGTCGTGATTGCCGGCGGCGTGGCAGCCAACTCAGTGCTGCGCGAAATGCTGGCCGCGCGCTGCCCTTTGCCCATTGCCTACGCCGACCTTAAGCTTTGTACCGACAATGGCGCCATGATCGCAGCTCTCGGTTGTTATAAAGCGGCTCTCGGGCAGCCGACAGCCGATCCCTGGACGCTTGAAATCGCGCCTAACCTTTCGATGTAATGCCTACGCGGTGTCTTGGCGCTCGGCTTGTCGGGACGCTTCGGCGGCCCGTGCGACGCCTGTCACCCAGCCGTCAGACTTTGGAACTTCATCTGGAGATTCCGGAATGATTTCTTCGAGGCCGCTACTAGCTTTTCCTGCTTCCATCGGCGCTTTACTTGAAAAGTCGCCAAAGTGCATCGTTATAAATTCTGTTAAAAGCCTGAGGTAAGCTGGCTTGAGCAGTGCTGCTGCCTTGGTCTCGCCCTGCTCGCGCATCACTGTCAGCAGCGGCTTAAAGTCTTCGGCTGGCACGGCCTTGTTCGCCGCAAAGGCTAGCAAAATGTCTTCAAGCCGCACCCCCTTCACGCGTGACAAGACGCTGATGCGTGCGCGTGCGCCAAGTTTTTCGTCGTACGAGCGGTCGCGTTCGGGGTCGGCAGCGGCATAGCGTGATGGCACCGCCACGTCGATGACCGCCGTTCCCCGCACGGTCACGAATTGTACTGCGAAACGAACCGGTTCCGCAGGCGTCGTCTTGGCGTAGGTCGCCCGCAAGGCGCCGAATATCACAAAGCCCTGGCCGTCTTCTTGCAACATGTAATACTCGAGCGAAGCGCTTGGCTTGGCTGCCCGCGGCGGCGTTTCTCTTCCCTTTTGACTGTATTTTTCTTCTAGAATCGGCCGGGTCATGGTGCCCGATTCAAAGTCGTGCGGCTCCCCGAATTCCAGAATAGCGCCCATAAGCGCCCGCCGGAAAGCTGTTTCTTCCGGTAAAGCCGTCGGGTAAGTAAAAGGTTTTGGACTGAAAAATGCCATTGTTTTGTTTTTGGACTATCCCCTACAAGATAGCAGGGATCGGGCTTATTTTCAACCCTTGCGCAGCGAGGCGACGATATTCGCAAAAAGTGACCGCCTATGCCGGACGGACTTGCCTCTCGTGAGCACCGAGCGATTTGAAAACGGCAGAATTATTTGACACCCGGGAGCATCTTCGTCTATTTTGATTTCGCAAAAACAAAAACAATGGGTATATCTGCCTAGCCAGCAGATCGTTCTTTGCAAGGCATGAGACAAAAAAACAAAACAGACAATCTGGGGTTTCTTGGTGTGGGCTTTGAGATGAAAAGCCTTGTTTGCGTTGGAAAAGTTTCACGTGAACAGAAAGCTACGCAGCGGCGAACAGTCGTGACACCGTTCGTATCGGCCACGTCGGCCATGGCCAAGGCACGCCATAGGTGTTATAATTGACTGAGTATGTTAATTTTCGTGCAAGGAAATCTATGAAATTGCCAAAAGTCTATACGCCCAGCGAATACGAAGCAGATATCTACGCATTATGGGAAAAGGTCGGCGCCTTTACCCCGACAGGCAACGGCAAACCTTATAGCATCGTGCTGCCGCCACCGAACGCCAACGGCAACGCCCATCTCGGGACGGCCATGACGCTTGAACTGGAAGACATCGCGGCGCGATATCATCGCTTGAAAGGCGATAACGTGTTGTTTCTGCCGGGTGCCGACCACGCAGGTTTTGAAACACAAGTGGTGTATGAGCGGCAATTGGCCAAAGAAGGGAAGAGCCGCTTTGACTTTACGCGCGAAGAATTGTACGGCCGCATTTGGGACTTTGTAGCGCAGAACCGCGAGAACTTCGAGGGTCAGTTTCGGCGCATTGGCGCCAGCCTCGACTGGTCGCGCTACACCTTTACGCTCGATGACAAAGTGGTGCAGCGCGCCTACACTACCTTCAAAAAAATGTGGGATGAGGGCTTAATTTACAGAGGTGAACGTCTGGTCAATTACTGCACCTTCCACCGCACTGGCTTTGCCGATATTGAAGTCGTGCACGAAGACGCGGCGACGCCGCTGTATTACATCAAATATGGGCCGTTCACGTTAGCGACCACACGGCCGGAAACCAAGTTCGGCGACACGGCCGTTGCTGTTCATCCTGACGACAAACGTTACAAGCAATACGTCGGTAAGGTGATTACAGTTGCGGGCGTTAATGGACCGTTCGACGTCCAAGTAATTGCCGACGGAATGGTCAACCCGGATTTCGGCACTGGCGTTGTAAAGATTACGCCAGCCCACTCGTTCGACGACTGGGAAGTGGCGCAGCGCCACAACTTGCTGAGCAAGCGCGTCATCAATCACGACGGCACCATGAATCACGCCACCGGACGATTCGAAGGAATGACAATCATAGAAGCCCGCAAGGCCGTGGTCAAAGCTATGGAAGAACAGGGGCTACTCGTAAAAGTCGACAAAACCTACCGCAACCGCATTGCGAAATGCTACAAGTGCGGAACTGTAATCGAACCAATGTTGATGGAGCAGTGGTTCGTGAACATGGAGCCGCTCGCCAAGCGCGCCATCGAAGTGCTTGAAGCCGGCAAAATCAAGTTTTATCCGGACAGTAAAAAAGATCAGCTCGTTGCATACCTCAAGAATTTGCGCGACTGGAACATTTCACGGCAAATTGCCTGGGGCATTCCGATTCCGGCTTTTCAAAACGTGGATGATACGGATGACTGGATCTATGACGAGCACGTCGACCAGGAAATCATCGAGGTCGACGGCAAAACCTACCGCCGCGACCCGGACGTGTTCGACACCTGGTTTAGTAGCAGCTCGTGGCCGTATGTCACGCTCGGCTATCCGGACGACGACGATTTTAAGCAATTCTACCCCTTGAGCGTCATGGAGACTGGCGGCGAAATTCTATATCCGTGGGTGAGTCGCATGATTATGCTCGGCCTGTACATCACTGGCAAAATTCCATTCCAAGCCGTCTACATTCACGGCTACGTGATGGCCGAGAACGGCGCCAAAATGAGCAAGTCGCTCGGTAACGTCATCGACCCGATTGAGGTGATCGACGAGTACGGTTCCGATGCACTGCGCATGGGCCTCATCGCCAGCCGGGCGCCGGCCGTGAACCGAGGCTACGACCACCGTAAGGTCGAGGATGCCCGCAACTTCTGCAACAAACTCTGGAATATTGCGCGGTACATCGAGGACAAAATTGGTGACCGCCCCAAGCACAGCAAGAAGCCGGTACCGCAAACGGAAGCTGACCACTGGGTGTTGAGCAAACTGCAACAATGCGCCAACGGCATCGCTGTAGACTTGGACAATTACCGCTTTGCCGAAGCGTACGACCGGCTGTACCACTTTGTGTGGGACGATTTCGCCGACTGGTATATCGAAGCATCGAAAGCGCAGCCGAACAGTGAGTTGCTGGCGTTCACGCTGGAATCTACGCTGAAAATCGCCCACCCCTTCGCACCGTTTGTGACGGAAACCATCTGGCAAACATTGGCCTGGGAACAAGATGCCGTCCTTGCGGTTAGCAACTGGCCAAACGTACAAAGCACCGGGCAAAAACAGACGGAGTCGTTCGAAGCAGTCAAAGGCATTGTCACCGAAACGCGCACCATCCTCAAAACGCTCGGTTTGCAGACAGCGGCCATGCACTACACCGGCGTGCCAATTTTGGCCGAGAACGCCAGGCTCATCAAACGGCTGGTGCGGCTCGACGAAGTCACGGAAGCTCAGGGCGGGGAAGGGCTTTTCCTGACACAAACGCCTTATCGTTGCTGGCTCGACATTGACCGAAAGACGGCGCAAGCATACCTGGTGCGGCTCGACGAACAGCAGGCAAGAGAAGCGCAAGCGATCAAACAGCTCAAGCGACGGCTGGCCAACAAGCACTACATGGAGCATGCGCCAACGCACGTGGTAGACGAAACCCGTGGCCAGCTTGAAACTGCAAAGGTACGGCTCGCAAGCATCCAGCAAGAAAGTGAAAAGTTCAAGGCGCTGTAGCAACCCCGGGCAGCAAGTCAGACCGTTAGTCAGTCATCCCGTCGCATACCGTGCGTTATACGACGCGGACTGGCTATGCTGGTTCTGCACTGCGCTGGACCAGGGTTATGCGGCAGCAAATAATTGCCGCGTCAATGCGTCGCTTCCGGCTCAAGTGCCTCACGGGCGCGAGCAACCGATTCGTTGGGATGATAATCATCAAACCACAGTACGTGCCAGCCGCGTTTGGCTGCGGCCATGAGGTTGACGCGTGTGTCGTCGAGCAGCAAGATTTCGGTAGGTGCGCAGTGTGCTGCGCGCTCAGCCGCTTTGTAAATGGCGACTTCCGGCTTGATGGTACCGACCTTTGAGGAGTCAACTATGGCATTGTACGCCACATTTGGCAAGTAACCCCTCTCGCGCATAATTTCGATAAAGCCCGGCATAAGGTTGGTCAGCAGCCCCACTTGGTAGTGCTGCGCCGCCCAGTGTAAAAATTCGTACGTTTCCGGGATTGGTTCAATCGCCTCGAGATAAGTAGCAAGCCAGTCCACCGTTGCCAGCTGTAGGCGGCGAGCCAAGATCCGGTCGAACTCGGCAACGCTCATTTTACCGCGGCAGACCTGGTCGTTGTAATGCCAGAAGGTGCTTTCGATGACGTCGGGCGGAGTGCCGCTTATTTCCGACAGGCGCGTAAAAGCCCGGTGGAAAAATCGCACCAGGCAACCGTTGATGTCGAAGTACACGAACCGCACACCGCTTTTAGAGCGCAGCTTGGCCTTTTGAGTTGGCGCGGTTGTGTTTTGCAACAGGGCATCGAGTGTCGTACCAAGCGCCGCAGCAATGGTTTGGATCGTAAAAATAGACGGCGACTTGATGGCTCCGCGCTCAATTTTAGTAAGCGTCGAGTAACTGAGCCCCGCCTTTTGGCACAAGGCTTGCTGCGTTAATCCCGCCGCTTGGCGTGCTTGCTGCACGCGGCGACCTAGCCCCGCTTCATCCATAGCCTTATCATACCAATGCATAGCTCGTTCGCCAAACGAACTAGCCGGAAGCGGCCAGGAAACTATCGCCTTTTTTTAGCAGTAAGGCGTACAATACGCTTATGACTTTCGTTCGTTGGCTCATTCGTAATCTCAGCGCGTCGCTGTTCTCGCTGGCCGTTTTCTCGTTCGCCTTTTTGGTAAGCTTGTATGTGGTTTTTCACACGCCGAAGCAGCTTGAGACCGCCTTGCAGCAAAGCGGCATTTATAGTGTAGCAGTGCAAGACACGCTTGAGCAGACCCAAAACAATAACAGTTCTTTGCCGCTCACCGACCCAGGTGTGCAATCCGCCATTCAGTCGGCAGTGCCGGCCTCCACAATTCAAAGCAGTGCCGAACAGATTATCAACAGCGCCTACAACTGGATTGATGGCAGGGCGGCGTCGCCGAATTTTACCATCGACCTCACGAAAACCAAGTCGGACATCGCCGCCAATCTGGGCACATATTTGCAGCCAAAACTGGCAGCGTTGCCGGTCTGTCCAGCCGGAACAGAACTGCCGGACAACACGGGCGCGATTTTTTCAATGGCATGCCGGCCGGCCGGAGTCTCGGTTTCGCAACTCGTTTCCGAAGCCCGGCAAGAAGCTCTCGGTAACGGTGTCCTGAAAGATGCTTCGATAACGGCCAGCACACTGAAAGATCGGCAAGGGCAGCCGCTCACCAGCAAGTTCAGTTATGTGCCGAAACTGCGCCATGATTTTATGATGTCGTTATATGGTTTACCGGCGCTGATCGTTTTGAGTGCACTCGGCGTCACTTTTGCCAGTAAAAGCAAGCGGGCAGGACTGCGGCGTTTGTGCCTGACGTTGCTCACGACCGGCATATACAGCCTCGCCATTGCCTGGGTGACAGTGTGGCTGCTCAACCACGCAACCAATAGTTTGGGCAGTCAAGCAGCAGGCTTGGAAGCGGTGCAGGGCAAAGCGGTAAAGGTTGCAGAGCTGCTCGTTGCGGATTTACGCAAATGGTGGTTCGGATTCGGCATCGGCTATGTTGGCGTTGGCGTGCTCGGGTTGCTGGCCTTGCATTTCATTAAACCCAAACTACGACCGGCCGCCACAGGCAATAATCCGCTCGGGCACAATATGGATATTCCGCAGGCGGGCACGACCTTCACTGCCAAAAGCGAGAATGTAGCAAGCGAAAGTCGGCCTCCGGCAAAGGTGAACAAGCAGGCCGCCGATCCAGGAAGGCTGATTGCAGAATCCAAGGACGACGACAATAACGCATACAACTAAAGGCCTTCAGAAAAGAAGGTCTTTTATGGCGGAGAGGGAGGGATTCGAACCCTCGGCACGTCTTGCAACGCACAACGGTTTTCGAGACCGTCCAATTCAACCACTCTTGCACCTCTCCGTACGCAGTTATTTTAGCAGACATACCTACTTTATGGCAGGCTGGCTTTTGTGCGTCAGCTATGCTATGATTACCACTGTTAAGCACCCGTAGCTCAGCTGGATAGAGCGTTGGCTTGCGGAGCCAAAGGTCGTAGGTTCGAATCCTGTCGGGTGTACCACATAGTTCCTGAGTCGTCATTTTTGAGCTTGAAGAGAGCTCATTCTTGGTCTTACGATACTTCTCCAGCTTTTCTCGTCAGCATTTGAAGCGTTGTTGAGTGGCCGCCGATCTGGATGTCCTTTTCTATCCCCGTATCTGTAAATCCAAGTCTTGCATAGAATGCTTTAGCAGGCTTATTGCCAGAAAAGACTTCCAAACGTGCATCAAGTCCTGCATGCCAATCTATGAAGTCCTTTAAAATCATTGAGCCGACACCTCGTCCTCTTATATCGGGTGCAAGCTGTATTGCCATAAGGTGTTTTGCAGTCTGGAATTCAGGATGTATACGTTCGGCAGTATATACGCCCACCATCTCTTCGCCGCGCCACACGAGGCGCATACGATAGTCATTGGGATTCTCCAACCACATGCCCCAGGTCTGGTTTAGGTTACGGAGAGAGATATCATCCCCCCAGTTTTGTACATGCGCCTCAGCATTTGTCAACGGTACCCCAGACGTAACTGCTTCTTCTATGAATAGCTCTTGGCGCAATGCGATCATGCCTGCGAAGTCTTCAGGCAAAACCTCTGTCATAGCTAGTGGGCCTTCTATATTGATCATAATCAGATTGTCCGACGTGTCTTTTGTTGATGCTCTCCTTCTATCATACACGCATTTCGGGCCTCACATTTTGCTTGACAACGATGTAAATATACGTCACATCTCGAATACAAAAATACCGAACACATCCAATCGCTTTCTTTATTTTCGTTATTTATGAAAGCTAAGAACCTCGTTTTCTGTCCGTATTAGCCAGCATATTAGCGTCAAGGATGGTGCTTAAAAGCGGCTTTTCATTTCTGCGTCTTAAGACCATGCAGGCTTGGGTGGCGGTGGTGTTGGTTGAGGAGTCAGGTGCTCTTGTAAGTGAGGAAAAGTTTTAGTATTTGTTCCGTCGGTTTCTTCTAGCGAAGATAAGCACGGAGAAGCTCGGGACCGATCAGCGCAAAGTTACGAGGATGGTGCAACTGATCGTATACCTAATCTAAAACGTTTATGCTATCATAAAAATATCAATGATTAGCAACGATGGCTCGCCGGCGTCAAAGTCCAACAACCAAAGCGCGCCTAAAATAACAAAAGGATAGCAATGGCGGCACGACTCCCAATACCAGGCTCAGACGACAATGCATGGGGTGACATCCTCAACACTTTTTTGGGCGTTGAACACAATAGCGACGGTACGCTCAAGGCGAGTGGTTCATTGGCGGCCAAGGCCGATGATTCTGCGGTGGTGCATAACACCGGCAGTGAAACCGTTGGCGGCGTCAAGACGTTTACATCTTCGCCCTTAGTGCCGACGCCGACGACCAACAGCCAAGCCGCGACCAAGGCCTACGTCGACAACGCGGTTGGCGGCGGGGCTGTGGCTCCGACTGTCCGGGCGGCCTACACGACTTCCGGCTCCTTTACCTTTGCGAACACCGGCGGTGTCTGGCAGGTGCTGACCGACACAGGCAGCAACAACATCGAGGTCGACATACCGGCCGCCGTTGGCGACTGGGTTGAAGTTTCGATCACCGGCATGATGAATCCGGACGCCGCAACCTTCCTGGACATTGGCATCGTGGTGGGCGGCACTATTGTGCGCTACTTGGGAGGGGGCACTTCCACGCCACTTGTCGAAGGTGAGCCGGCGCTGTATCCCCGAGTAAACTTCCGCACCTTCGGGTACGGCACCAAGGGCTTCACCGTGACGAGCAACGATCGCGACGGCAGCAACGTCCGTATCGCCATGGTCTTCAAGTCAACCAGCGGTGCCGGTACGTTCGAGTCTTCGACCGACTACCCGTTTTACATGCGTGTACTCAACTTGCACACCGTTTCTTAGCAACACATTCACGGCGGGTTGAAAAATTATTCGAGTTCAGGCAGACAAAAAAAGCGACAAGCGGCCGGAATTAGAAAACGAGATGACTGCGATGCCGGCGACCATAGCGGCGTCGGCTATTTTTTCGGTGCACGTCAAGTGCTCATGGAACTTATAACTGGCGACGACTGCCGAAACAATAGCCGTCGAGTTGCTGAGCGCAGCCACCACGCTCACATTAAAGTGACGAACGTCGACGGCGTAGGCAGCTGTGCCAATACAAATCAATATGCTATTGAATACGATCGGCCGCGAAAAGCTTGCTTGATCGGCACCTTGGCCTGCGGCGAAAAAAGCAGATGCAATCCCGCAGCCAGTGTCACGCCGGCCTAGTCGGCGTTTTTGATCAGCGCACTGCCAGCTTTGTCCATGCCGCCCTCGTTCAGCCCAAAATATTAACCGCCCGGGCAGCAACCAAGGCGATAGTCACGAGCGAAATAGCCGCCTGCAAGAGCATCAACATTTTGGCGCGGCGGCTAAGCGGCATAGTGTCGGTCGGGCTGAACGCCATGGCGTTAGTCGACGACACGTACAAATAATCAACGAACGTCGGCCGCCATTCCGGGTTTTTGTAGGGTTCGTTTTGGTGCTGCGGAAACATAAAATCCTGCTCGTATTTTTTGATACGCTGGCGTTCGCCCGGGCCACCACCGTCCATTTCCCAATACCACAGCGCAAAAATGATGATGTTCGTCAGATAAATGTTGATTGCCGCCAAAATGAGCGCCCGGCCATCGGTCGCGTGCTTGCTGCCGAGCAGTTTATCGACCACGATGCCCAGCGCATAGGTGTTGGCCGCGGTCGTGACGATAATCAACAAAATGGCATTGAGGCGACGAGCCATCGAGCGAAAAATGCGTTCCCGTGGCGTCGTCACCGATAGCGCCGCCAGTAATATGAATTCAGCTACCGGAATGGCGTAACGTGAACCCATGAAAAAATCGTTTGGCAACAACAGTTGCAAAGCAATCGCGAGCAGCATGGCGACCTGCACGTGCCATACTGGATCATGCGGGTGGTGTCTATTTCTGAGAAAATTCATGGCAGTTCGTACTTTTATCGTATCACTTCCGTATGAAAACTCCCAGGTAAGTACCGGCGGTCAGCATTGAGTGGGCCGGCGCGGCTATTTGCGCTGCTGCAACGTCTGCCGGATTGATTCCGAAAGGTGACCGACGAACGGCACCTGGTCGAGGCCGCTCAAAATCCACAACACCAGCGCAATAGCTATCGTAACCCCTACGATGCTGCCGGCTCCGCTGAATATGCCTTTCAAAAACGCGAACCAAAATGCCTGCTTGCGATTCACGTAGCCGGCGTCGTAAAAGGCCTGCAGCTTTTCGCCGAGTTCCTGTTGCTTGCGTTCGTCTTCGTGCACGTTGCCGCGCATTTTTTTAAGCATGCCCCTATTGTAGCAGTTGGCAGTTGCTAAAGTAATTCGTCGATGCGGTCTCGGTAGACGATGAAGCGCCAGCGGTTATAGTGAATGTACTTTTGTTCTTTAAGACGCTTGAGTTCTTTGGCGACAGTCTCGCGCGTCAGGCCGAGCAAGCTGGCCAGGTCTTGCTGTGTAAACGGCAGTGCTATTTTGCGCGTGCCATTTTTTTTAGACTCGGCGAAGCGATCGGCAAAAAAGGCCAACGTATGCGCGATTTTCTCTTCGGCTTTTGGTTTTTCAACTGCGTTGAGGCGCGTAACGAGATCGTTGGCAAGTATTGCCAGGTGGTGCGTGAGTTTCATGAGCGCATCCGGATGAGTTTTTAAAAATTCCATCATTTCCTGTTTGTCGAGTACGTGCGCTTCGACACGGCTAAAAGAACTGTAAAAAAGTGGCAGGGAATCAGTGGCCGAAAACAGCCAGATGCTCGGACAAATGTCGCCAGGAGTGCCGAACCATACGAGTTGCTCTGTGCCTTGCGCGTTGATGTCGTAGCCCTTCATAAATCCTTTGCGAATAGCGTAGACGACCGACGGCGTATCGCCCTGGCAGAGGATAACTTGGTCGCGGTCAAACCTTTTAATAGGGCGCCGGCTGATAAACCTTTCAAGTTCTTCCATGCTTTTTTAGCATACGTGGTTCCTGGCAAAAAACAACAGCGCCCATATTTGGACGCTGTTAGCTAAAAAATAATGATTGTTAGGCTTCAAGTTGGCGCAGTTTTTTCCAGCGCCGGGCCTGAAGTTTTTGGGCCTTTAACATAAGCAGCCCTTCGCTTGCAATACTGGAAAGATCCCACTCACGAACCTCCTCGACTGAGGTTGGTTTCGTAAGTATGTGATACTTTTTCATCTCTCCCTCCTATTACGTTATATTGCCCCTTCATCGTAGCCGCTTGAAAAGGAGGAGGCTATTAAAAATCCCACATTGCTTGTCGAAAAGCATGTGATAATTGTCGCTTTGCTCTCTTGGGCAAAGACGCTAGAAGCGAATACGCTCGAGGAACTTGTCAAGCAAGTCATTCCGGACCGGCGCGAGCGGCAAGTAGGCGCCCAGCATTTCAACAACTTTCGATTCGTCTTCCGGTAAATAATAGATCGTCACGGGCGGCATAAAACGTTTGAGCGGCATAAATAATACGCTCGAAAACGCACCCTCCTGCACGATAGAAAAAGATTTGAACATGCCATATGTGTAAGAGCGATGGCCCACTGTGAAGCCTTTGGAGTTGACTGAGTATTGCAACTCCCGCGGCTTATGGCCGGCGATGGCGGCCAGGAAAATGGCAACAACGATCACGACCGTCGCGGAAATAAGGTCACGGCTGATGAGATAGGTAAGCGCGGCCAGAATAATTGCCGAAAACGCTAGCACCAGGTACCATCCCGCGCTTTTTTGGTGGGCGATAAATTCCGAGGCCGTCCACTGGATAGAATCAGGCTGAACTGAAGCGCCAGCATCAGAATCGGGCGCGGTCGCAGTGTCATTATCGGTCATAAACGCCCAAGGCGCAGCAGGGGGCGTCGGCCCGGTTGGTCGCTGCTTATGATCCTCATCCATAAGCGTATTGTAGCGAACAAGCCCGAGAAAGGAAAGGGCCGAAAAACTTCTGTAACCCGCGAATGTGTAGTTTAATTAAGGGCGTGAGAGCCAAGTTGTTGAGCGGGACCCCTTACCAAAAAGTTATCGTTTTTACGCTGCCTTTGGTGCTGCTGATGATCATCGTGACGTATAGCATTGTCAGTAGGGCAGGAGAGCAGTTTTCGGAACTGGCTTGGGCTTTCTTGCATGGGCACCTCAGCTTTCTGACACCCATCGGCGGCATTGGCCAAGATCCGGTTTTGTATCATGGCAAAATTTATTGGGACGACGGGCCGTTTCCGTCGATCGTGCTCATGCCGTTTGTCGGTGTGCTGAGCTTGTTCCACGCGTTTTTTTATCAGGGATATTTACAATGGCTGTTAATCCTTGGCGTCATATATTTTGTTTTTTGGCTGGCCAGAGTTTTGCGCTATTCAAAAGAGGACAGCCTCGTGCTCGTGCTCGGTTTCACCCTTGGCAGCGTTTTTATGGGCGTAGCCGGCCTGTCGAGCAGTTGGCTCTTTGCCCAAGTGCTTACTACCTTGTTACTATTTGGCGCTTTGTACGAATTTTATACGCGGCGGCGCTGGTGGTTGCTGGGGTTGCTGTGCGGCTGCATCCTCATGACGCGAATCACGGCTGCCGCGATATTGCTGTTCTTTGCGCTCGAACTATGGCAACAAACCGATAAAAATTTGGTGCGAAAAACTAAACCGCTATTGCAGCTTTTCTTGCCGGTTGCCCTGGCGGCTGTTTTGATTGGGTTGTATAACTTTTTGCGTTTTCACGGTCCGTTTAATAACGGCAACGCCTATCAGCTTATATCGAACGATTCGGCCGAGGCACGGTCGTTGGGGCTTTTCGGCCTCGTCCATGTGCCAACCAACCTATACAGCGCGCTGCTGCGCGGGCCGGTCACAGTACTACGCAACAACACATCGTGGTCGCTCAAGTTTCCATATATCCAAAACAACCCTTATGGCATGAGCATTTTTATTACCTCACCCTACTTACTTTCGTTGTTTTTTGCCAAGTGGCGATCGTTCGACAGACAGGCGCGCCACCTGCTCGTCACTGTGCTGCTTTGTAGTTTGGTCGTTCTCAGCTATTACGGGATCGGCATTTACCAGTTTGGCTATCGGTATTCCCTGGATTTTTTGCCGGAGCTGTTCGTATTGTTCATGATTATCTACCGCAAAAACCACAGCCGTTTGTCGAGCGGCATGAAGCTGGTATTACTCGGCTCGGGCATAACGAATTTCTATCTTGCCTGGCCGTTTCTGTTTCCGTAGACATATGGGCAGGGGCTTGCGCGAAATTTGCGCTGGATGGGGGCCCAGCTATACAAAAAATAATCCGCTTGCACGTTACAGTGGACGCAGATCGTCGCAGTACATAATTGGCGGAGAGAGAGGGATTCGAACCCTCGCGGGAGCTCTCGCCCCCCTAACGATTTAGCAAACCGTCCCCTTCAGCCGCTTGGGTACCTCTCCGTAGTCTGTAACGAGGTTTATTCTAACAGATATCAGCGCCAGGCGGAAGCCCTGTGGTGCGGAGACTATCCCTTCACGTCACGTAAACATTCGGCTCCCTTGGGGCGATCGTGGTATGGAGGATAGTCGTCTATGATGCTACAAATGAATACTGACCGAGCCACTGGCTATACCCTCCTTGATTAGCGAACGAGGACTCGGCGCATGGTGGCCAATGATACCTGCTTTTCCTCACGGACGCAGTAAGCATGGACGATGGACTGCACAACGACCATACCAATGACGGTAGTAACGAATGCGGTCTACGACCGCTTCGCTCACTGCGTGTTTGCAGCCACGAGGTCTAGCTGCTCTTGGTCGGGATTCGCCAAGTACAAGCAGCAAGCCTAAATTTGCTACGGGGGTTTCGGTTCGGTCGGTTGTTGTTCTCGAACTGGACGTTCTGGTTGAGTTCCAACCACTGCTTGTGCCAGCGCCACAAGATGGTCGGTGAATGCCGCTCTTACGAGCAACTACTGCCACGGGCAGTTGCTCCAAAACGAGCAAGCGGACTGCGTCCGCCTTGGCTTTGGGTAGTAAAGGGTTGCCAGAATAGCTCATACCGGCTGTTCTCCTGTTTAGATTTGATACCTTACAGTGTAGAACAGCCGGCTTTTTGGTGTTGCGAAGGTGGTGAGTTATTACGGGACGGTTGACAACCTCTATAACCAATGCTACAATAGTATTATAAATAAATATGGTATCCACGAATGGCAGATCATGAACCTCGACCGAATGTGGCTAATGTGCCGATTATTCATAAAGTTGAAGATATTCCGGAAGCTACGGATCTAGTTGTTGTTCTGGGTAAAAACGTTGGCCAGGATTGGACACCAGAGCGTGTTCTTAGAGTCCCAGACCTTTTAAGTGTCGACAGTGAAATAAATGCTTTAGCAGCTGGGCTTGTTTGGGTTCCAGGCAGAAAGATATTATTCTCTGGTGGTCAAAAATTAGGTGAAGACTTGCCCTATCAGGCTGAATCAGCTACACGTTATTTTAGAAGGAAATATCCCTATATCCCCGAAGAAGATATACTACCTCCTGAGACAACAGGATACAGTACTCCAAAGAGCGCAGAAGCACTAGATAAAATTATTGCAAAAGATCATTATGGTCATGTCGCTCTACTTAGTGTCGGCTATCACCTAGAATACGCTCCAATATCTTTTGCTCAATTTGGTGTACATGTAGAGTCAGCAATTGCTTCTGAGGACATTCTTTCAGAGCGCTCTACTCAATTTGCAGAATATATAGTTGCCTGGCGCGGGTTAGATAGAATTAGACGTGAGCGAGAATACTCTGAGAAAAAACTAGGAGAAGTCCTTACAGAAGATTTTCGTGGCCAAAAATCTGATGCTAGGACTCGACAGCGTGTCCATGATAACAAATGACCTAAAACCGTCTACTTTTTGGCAGGCTGGCTTTTGTGCGTCAGCTATGCTATGATTACCACTGTTAAGCACCCGTAGCTCAGCTGGATAGAGCGTTGGCTTGCGGAGCCAAAGGTCGTAGGTTCGAATCCCTTCGCGCGTACCAAAATGGTCATGGTTACTTTTATAGTCTAGTCTATTAGGTTAAGGAATCATTTATGAACCTACGGTCGTATGGCTCTGAGAGCTGCTTTACCAAGTTTACCTTGACCATCCACCCTTCTTAAGGCAAACTCTTTGACTCTTTCTAGTTTGACTCTAGTGAGTCCACGCCATGCAATAATATAGTCTTCGTCTTCTTGAGAACACTCTGCTCTTATATCTTCTGCAACTGCTGCGCGGGTAATTATGTCGCTCTTGCGGTCAAACATTGCGGCCGCTCTTTTAATGTGGAAGCCAACGGTTACTAAAGCGGCCTTATTATATCCTTCAGCATGCAGGATAGAGGGTACGTTTTCGGCACTCGCCAATGTGTCCGGGGATTCATTATCGGGGTTTGCATAACTTTCGGCCGGTATATGAGGAAAGTTTTGAGCTAAATATTCACTCGCTGCATCCGGGAATAAAGCTTTCTTGTTACCAGATAGTAATATTCTTCTATCGGGCTGCCATAACATTCCACCGGCTATCACATTGATACGACTATCGTCACTAAGATAGTCTGAGCTTCTTTTGACATCATCAAAATTAGAGCCGACACCAAATTGTTTACCTAATACTACTAATGAATCTACACTTTCCGGCATAGATTCTACAGAATGAACCAATGGCATAAAATCACTATATCATATCTGGCATCCGACGCAATGTGGCCCGTACCAACACCGCACTGCGGTTGCTGCTGCTTGAGAAATTACCCCAGTACACCATTGCATATCGCAGTGGCGTACACCGCAGTACTGTCTGGCGCTGGAAGCGCAAATGGCACAAGCTCAATGAGCATCGCCAGCTCACCAACGACAGCGCAAGCGCCGGGCGAATCGAGCTGAAGGTCACGGTGACATGCTCGGTTGGTGGCCTCAAACAGGACAAAACCCCGCTCCGACTGAGGTCGGAGCGGGGTTTGAACATCGAACTTGTGGCGGAAGGGGTGGGATTCGAACCCACGGTACCATTGCTGGCACGACGGTTTTCAAGACCGTTTCCTTAAACCGCTCGGACACCCTTCCATAACAGAGGTAATTATAGCAGCCGGTGGTGACGTACGCAAAAGTTTAGGCCTGGGCAAAGACGCACGCATCGACCCGCCAGGTACCAGCTTGCTTGAGTGCCGCGGCGGCCGACTCCAGACTTGCGCCTGAGGTCAATACATCGTCAATCAATATGACATGCTTGCCGGAAACCAACCCCGGCAGCGTGACCCGAAAGGCACCGCGCAGCTGCTCGCGTCGCGCGTCGCCGGACATGCCGACTTGCCGCTGCTGTCCGTGACGCACGAGCGCGGGCACACAGACGATGCCGTGCAGCGCCGAGACGCGACGGGCGATCAGCCGCGCCTGGTCATAGCCGCGCTGGCGTACACGGCTTGTGGCTGTTGGCACGTGAACCAGCAAACGCTCATGCCCGGCATCGGACGGCAGTCGCAAGAGCGGTGCAATGTCTCGCGCCGCAGCCTGGGCTCGCCCGAACTTTAAGCGCCAGACGAGCGCCTTGGCAATGTCTTGATATGGCGTGACAGCACGCGCTGCGTGCAAGGGCGAGGTTTGGCAACTAGTGCAGGTTCGAAAATCTGGCGTCGCCCGTTGGCAGCGATAGCAGCGCGAAACGGCCATCGGCAACTGCGCGGCACAGGCAGCGCATAAAAGCCGGCCCTCGGTTCCGCAAACCAGGCAATCATGAGGTGCGATAAGTGCTATGAACCGCTCAAGCATAAGACTGTTGTGTTTATTGTGTTGTAAATAAGTTTGTTTGCAGTTGCCAGATATTTATTTCCTAAGCTATACTAATGATAATACAAAAACGCGGAATGAGTGAATAATTAACCGGAGGGTAACAACTATGGCGCGACGCAATCGCGACGACGACCTGCTGATGGAAGAAGACGAGTTGACAGCCGCCTTTTTGGGCGATGATGACGCAGTCGCAACGACTGCCGACGACAACGCAGCCACACAACCACCAGCAACGCAAGACGAGTGGGATGAAGAACAAGACGTAACCGGACAACTCGCTGTCGATGTCTACGAAACCAAAGAAAAGCTGGTTGTAAAGGCTCGCACCGCCGGCGTAAACAAAAATGATCTCGATGTAAGTATTTCTGACAACATCCTAAGCATTCGCGGTACGCTTTCCGCCGGCAACGAAGACGGCGTAGAAAACTACTTTGTCCAAGAGTGTTATTGGGGTGAGTTTTCGCGCAGCATCGCTTTGCCGGTGCCAGTCAAAGAAGACGAGATTGAGGCCATGCTCAAAGATGGTGTCCTGACCATCAGCTTTTCAAAAGTCAAGCAAGATACTGTCAAGAAAATTCAGGTTCTGTAAAAAACCCAGGCAGTATAGTCTATAAAATCGCTCTTAAACTAGGGAGACGGTTTACGTATGCCGAAGTTTTATAGGCGTCCTGCCGCAAGGCCAAGGCAAATCCGAACATGTAGCGACCATGGCATCCTTCTAGCTAGGGTCAGAGGTTAAAGCTTCCGAGGCTCAGGCCACTACGCGCCGCTGCCGGCAGTCGTAACCTTGTTCAAAACGAACTGGACGATAAACTGAGCGAGCGCTACCACGACTAAGCCGATCACCGCATAGATGATGGTATTTTTTGCGCCGGTTACATTGCCGGAATCGCCGCCGGAGGTGATGTATTTGAAGCCGCCATAAATAATCATGATAACCGATATAATACCTACAACGACAGAGAAAATATTGATCATGTCTGTAACGATTCCCTGTACTTTGCCGGCGCCAGTACTCGTTGAACTTGTACAGTCTGTGTTGCTGCCTGAGGCATTGAGCGAAACCCCACAACTTAGGTTACCTTGAATGTTTGCGCTGGCTGCCGATACAATCGACGGGGCAAGTATTGGCACCGCAATCAGCGCGAGTCCGGTCACCAGACCAGCCAAGGAATTGCGAAGATATTTAAGCATCGTGTTTGTTCCTTTCTTAAAAAGCATTTGCTTATTTTATAGCACAGGTGGGCCGCGGATTCAACCAAGAATCACAGGCCAACAGCTCAGTTGGTAGTGGTGGTCGTGTTATTGTTCGGATTGGCTTTGGTAAGCACAAACTGGACAATGATCTGCGCCAAGGCCACGATGACCAAACCGATCACTGCGTAGACAATGCTGTTCTTGGCACTCGTCACCTTGCCGGAATCGCCGCCGGAGGTGATGTATTTGAAGCCACCCACAATTAACATAATAACGGCGATGATGCCGACAGCCAACGAAAGGATGTTTATGGTTGTGGTGACGATGCCGCTGACGGTTCCCGCACCGCTGGTCGTACCCTGGGGACAAGTGGTACCAGATCCGCCGATGTTCGAGGTGTCCAGGTTGGCGCCACAACTTAAGTTGTTATACACCGGGCTGCCGGTCGTGGCCGCCGATGCGATTGCGGGCAAGGCAATTGAACCCACTACTAAAATCGCGCCCGTTAATAAAGCGGTGACCGAGGCGTGAATTTTTCTAAACATTTTGTTTCCTTCCTTCATAATATTGTAGCCTGTGGCCGCACGCTACCCGCTGGTGCCGGTTTTTCCTTTTGTTGATGGCCCTGCCGGATTTCCGTTAGTCAGCACGAACTGCACGATAACTTGGGCTAAAGCCACAATAAGCAGGCCGATAACTGCCGATACGATCGTGGTGCGGGCGCTCGACGCCTTGCCGGAATCGCCGCCGGAGGTGATATACCGAAAACCACCCACGATGATCATAATGACCGCCACGAGTCCGACAAAAAAACTAATAACGTTGATAACCGTGTGGATAATGCTGCCGACTGCCGAAGTGCCATTGGTCGCACATGCTGAGGTGCCGTTGGCTTGCGTCTGCACGGCGTCAACACCGGCACAAATATCAGTCTGCGCCGTATCAGCAGTAGCAGCGAACGCCAAGCGCGGAACGGATAGTCCAACTGCTGCAAGGAAGAATACTACTGCGACAATTGCCAAAAGTTTTCGTTTCATAGCCTCATTCTACCTCATATCTTTGATGCCACAAACAGAACAATGGTTTGAGCTAACATAATAATAACTAGGCCCACGACTGCACCAACGATAGTATTGCGAGCGGTGGAGATCTTGCCGCTGTCGCCACCGGCAGTGCCATACATAAAACCGCCCACGATGATCAGAATTACCGCGGCCATACCAGCGATAATCGAAATAATGCGGGTGGCCTTGCCCAGCAAGCCGCCCGAGCCACTCAGCGGATTAATGCCCGTGGTCTGACAAACGGCTGAGGTGTTCGCGCCCTGCTGCTGGCACACACTCTCGTTGATGCCGTTTGAGTTTTGAACATTGCCCTTAAAAAGATCCGTAGCCGCCGAGGCAGGCGCAGCCACAAAAAGCGGCAGAAGCGAGCAAGCTAAAATGCTAAGGGCAATGATATATCGTTTCATGATTTATGTATTACCTAGCACAAATGATACGATAACAACCGCACTTGCCGAAACGAGCAAACCGACGGCAGCATAGGCAATCGTGCTCTTGGATTGACTAATGACCTGCGGATTGCCCCGAGCCACAACGTAGCGAAAACCGGCAATCGTGATGATAAGCAAGGATATGCTCCCGGTTGTGCTAAAAACAATCGTTAAGGCTTTTTGAATCTCCCCCGAGCTAGCCGACACTTTCGGCAGGGGGCTTAAGTCTACAGTATTTGCGATGTGCGTCAGTATATCTAACATATTTACCCTAAACTATTACCTATAAACGAGACGATAGCAGCGGCAATAACAGTAATGCCCAAGCCGACAAGCGCGTTGATGATCGTTGATTGCGCATGACTTGTTTTATCCGGTTCGCCTTGACTCGTGACGTATTGGATACCCCCATAAATGATATACCCGATTGCTACCATACCGCCAATCCGCAGTAGGATGTCGAGCACGGCCAGGCCAATCAAAGACAAGTCACTATAATTAAAGTCACCCAGTAAGCCGCAGGTTTGGGTTTGAGGGTCAATGCCCATTCTTCCGGCTTTTACAAGGTATTCGTACCATGTTGGCAACAAAAAGAAAGTGCCGGACGTACAGGTGTCGGCCAGGAAGTGAAATTGTTGCAAGAGTACTTGTAGCATGCAGCTCCTTATGTAGTCTGTCTAGCCATGTAAATATCCGCCCGGAACGATCCACTGCAAGAAAGCATATAGCAGCAGGAAGCCTACGATTGCAAGGATAGAGTTAGCAATCCGCTTCTTGGCGGCGCTTACTTTCTGCGGATCACCGCTCGAAGATGCGTACTGGATGCCACCGGTGACAATCGAGATTGTGGCAACGAGTCCGGCAACTGCCGACAGAAACGTGATGAACGGATTGGCATATTTACTGATAAGATCGCAGTCGATCTGCTGGCCGTTTGGACCTTTGCAGGTAGTGGCGGTGTCGGTCTGGTTTGGAAGCAATGCGCCCTTACAGCGGCCGGTGGCCGTGACCTCGCCGGTATTTGGGTCAATGGTGGGCGAGAATGTATTATTCGTTCCGCATATAGGAGCCGTGGCAGAAGCGGCGTACGACACCGCCGAAGGCATTACGGCCAAGAACAACGGCACCAGAAACAGCCCGATTGCAAACCGTAAAATATTTTTGTACAGTTTTGATATTTTCATTCGGAGAAGCTCCTTTATCTGAGTATAAGTACAATGAGCGTTGCTTTCAAGAGCATCCGCCTAAGCAGGCGCGCAGAAACTGTTTACAAACCTCGTAGACAGCATATAATAAACAAGTAATGAGAAAGCAAATGCTAATTGCTGGTGGGGTAGTTTTATTACTGCTCATTTTCGTTTTTTCGACTGTCAAACTTTTCCGAAAAACACCGCAAACTGTCTGTAGCAAATTCGTCAGCAATGTCCAAAAAGGCAATGCCGACGCGTCGTACGCACTCTTCGACACAAACACCAAGTCAAATACCGATCAGAGCGATTGGGCCAACAAAGTGAAGGGCTTCAGCGCCGCTTATGGCTCCGCGACAGTCAAATACGTCAGCCAGAACTCCAGCACATCGCAGACAAACACCACGCCCACCTATACTCTCAACTACACTCTCACCAAGTCCAACAAAACTGTCTATAACGTAACCTGCAGTGTTATCAGTAACCAAGTTGATGGCTACAGCAGCCAGTTGCAGCTAGTCCAATAAAGAAACATGAAATCTAAAAGATGGCGAAACGCTAAAAGTATGAAAAAGACAGGACACAAACCCCTAAAGCTTCATGCCATTCCTTTGGCCCTTTGTTTGTTGGTGAGTTTGCTTGCGAGCTCCCTGGCACCCTTTTTGCAAAGTGCGTTTGCTGCCGGGCCGATTTCACCCAATACACCGACAAACATAAACCTCATTCAACGTACCGACCCCAAAAACCCTATCGACTTCGTTAACGATCTGAATTTAACCGTTGGCACTTGCATGGGTTCATTCGAAACACCGCCACCGACCAAAACAGGCTCACTTATGGCCGCACAATTCGGGTCAAACCCCGACATTAATACGCTCGCTACAAAAAGCGCAAGCCAGCTTGCCAGCACCGAAGTATCGAGTTACCTCGGTGAGCTTATTCCCGGAAATAGCGCCAGCGACCTCTCCGTCAGCCAACTGCAATTCCTAGCCGCCGGGGTTGGCACGACCAATGTTCCGATCATCAAATTCGCACCCGGACCTGCAAGCCAGGGCGTCGTTAACGGCGACTATAAAAACAATAACGGATTTTGTAACCAGCTCATTATGCTTCCGGTTAGTCAAACCGAATGGCGCGGTTTTAATGTCTCAGCCTGCTCGACCACCGACCAGAACACTCAGCTCTGTAGTGACAGCGGCACATACCTCGACTTCAAGCTGACTTCTACCTCAGGTAATCAAACTCTCGGGACACTTTCGTACCCTGCGTACTTTAATTCCGACCCTAACGCCTGCGCTAACTCCGCCTTTACCCAAGGTAACGTATCGTGTCACATTCATACTCAAACCGCCACTATTGACATCGGCGGGACGGCCGACTTTACCGGCGGAGGCGGTACCGGCACCGTTGGCGGAATCGTCACTGCCTCGTGGATTAACGTTTCGAAAATAACCCTTACCAGCGGCCCATATGCCGGTGAGGTCTACGTCAAGCCCGACTGGAACACTTCCCAGAACGCCGCTGGCGGCAATGCCAACCACTCCTACTACTTCCTTTCGTCTGTTCCGGCAGCCGAGCAAACCAGCAGAGGAGGCTTGACTCTGGGGTCGGCACCCCTTTGCGAAGACAGTCCGATCTTACCTACCTGTAGCACCGGTTCGTCGAACTGCGTACCATTCATAAGTAGCAATGATCCTATTAACATATCCGGGGGAGCAGGCGCTACTATGCAGGCTGGCGTTAGCGGTCTGGCGGCTAACATCCCTAAGCTTGGCAGCTCCTCAATGAAATTCTATGACTACACTACAAGTTGTAAGCAGACAACCATCAGCCCCGTAACACCCAGCGACCCCGGTGCCGCTTCCACCATATGGCTTTTTTACAGTTCGAAGACTGATGCTTTTGAAACCATTTTCAGTACTGGCGATGCCAACGAGCAACGCTATATCGGCCAATACACCAAAAATCCGCAAGGCGCTTACGTCGGTGGCCAGAGTTCTTGTGACGGTATCATCAATGCTAGTCCGCCAAAGGGCATCGCAGAGCAAACCACGTTTGCTGTAACCTGGAACCTCTACGACAACAAATGCGCTAATAACACCAAGTTTGGCCAGTTGAATGTCCTGGCAATTGCCGATCAAACAGGCTTCGATGGAGCAGCCGCGGCCGTGCCGCAAACACCGGCCAATACAACGCCGCCAAAGCTGTGCGAATCGCTCGGTGATTTCGGACCCAGCTTTATCGTCTGCCCCATCATCGACGGCGCCGAGGCCTTAGTGGCGTTGCTCGATAACGCTATTAACAGCCTATTAACCATCAATACCGACCAGATCTTCGGAACAAATAATACGTCTACCGCCTACCACAAAGCCTGGGCCAGTTTCCGCACCATAGCCCTCAGCATTATTGCCATCGCTTCGCTTGTTATGGTTATCGCACAAGCCTTGGGAGTGGAAATACTCGACGCCTATACGGTGCGTAAAGTGCTGCCAAAAATCCTGATTGCCAGCATCGGCATCACCTTGTCTTGGCCGCTGCTAAAGTTTGCCATTACGCTGAGTAACGATGCCGGCAACGGGATACGCAACGTTATATATGGGCCGTTTAGTAGCCTCAGAGCTGTATCTAACGGCATGAGCTTGGGTGGTGGCAGCAGCACCGTTTTGGCACTGGTCGGAACGGGCGGCATTTTGGCATTTGGCTGGCTGGGGCTTTTGAGTTTCTTGTTGACTGCGCTGCTTGCAGCGCTCATCGGATTCGGCGTTATGGCGTTCCGGGTTATCCTGACCATTTTCCTGGTTATGATGGCGCCTTTTGCTATTGCATGCTATGTGCTGCCAAACACTCACAAAGGATGGGTGGTATGGCGTGACGCATTCCTGGGCGTGTTGCTCGTCTTTGCCATCATTTCTGCCATGATTGCCACTGGGCGGGTGTTCGCGCTTACTTCGTTCGCGGTAGGCGGTACTTTCAACCAGATTATCGGTGTTATTGCCTATTTCTTGCCATACTTTTTGATCACCAAAGCTTTCAGTTGGGCGGGCGGCCTTATTTCGACCGTCGGCGGCTTTGTGAACGATCGGTCGCGCGGCGCATTCGATCGCCTCAAGAAATTCCGAACGCAGCGGCCTACAAAACGTTACAACGCTTTTAAACAAGGTGAGCTGTGGCACGGCGAACGCAGTGGGCCGCTTGGAGCAATTGCCCGCAGCGGAAACGCACTGGGGCGGCGTGCCGGCATGGGTGTTCGCGGAAGCTTTGGCGTGGGTGCGCGCGGCGAAGCTGCAATGGCGACCCGTGAAAGCGCTGCCATTGGAGAAACCCTTCGTAACAATCCGGCTTTGGCGGAGCTTGCTAATAACGATGACGCAAACGCCGTGCTAGCACTCAGTGGCGGCACCACAGCCGGTATGCAAGCAGCAGCACGAGATATGTTTGTAGACCAAAATGGGCGCTACGATGCAGCAAAGGGCGAAAGAGCAATGAACGCAGCCGCATACTTCTTGAGACAGGATGGCCGAAAAAATGCTACAGCCGCCTTGCAGACCTTATCTCATAACAAGAGCCGTCCGATTGGAGCTGGCCGTATCGACATCGTGCAACGCGGTATTGATCGCCTGGCCGCAGGCAACGATGCGCAGCGCCGTGGTCTGTCCTATATGTACGAGTACGAGTCGCGTTCTAGCGGCGGCCGCGCCGACCTCGGCGGTGACTGGATGAATGACCGCATTCGCCAAGACGCTGAGAATGAGCAGATGCTAGAGGCGCAACGACCGGGCTCAACCGCCGCAAGTCAAGCAGCCGTCTATCGCCAGACCGTCTCCGACCTGACCATGATGGATGGCGTGGGCCGCACCGAAGTCCCTACATTGGTTCGCGGGCATACCAACCAGGTAACTCAGCTCGTGGGTAACGACACGGGGCAGCAAGGAACATTAGAACGCATGCTTGGCAGCAACAACGCTGAGCACAGGCTTGAGGCGGCAACGACCGTCTTGGAGCTTCAGCGTTCATTGTCGTATGCCAACAAAGATTCGGCCACGCTCATTAACCAATTCTTCCAGCGCAATGGCATTGATCAGACAAGTGGACCCCTGGAAAGTCAACTGGTTGGCATAGCTAATGGGCAACCTTTGGGCAGAGCACCAATCCCAGCTGGTGCTCCGGGGTCCGGGGCCACTAGCGTCGCAGCTTTGAGTGCCCGCGCCCGAGTTTACGACCAGCCGACAGGCGGTGTGCCTGGTTCAACACCAGGCACACCCGCGGGCTTTGCTCCAGGCGGCTAGGACGGCAATCTTCTTGCGCCAACACCCGAATCTAAAAACCCAACAGACAAAAAGCACGCATAGCAGCTACTCTTCTTAGTGCTAAAGCTAAACGGAGGTACTGCATATGCGTGCTACACCATTACATCACATCGTTAATCTGTTTGTCTGGGTCACAGAGGT